>ENA-OOXM01000163-OOXM01000163.1-human-gut-metagenome-genome-assembly--contig:-NODE-163-length-63281-cov-8.722836_pt1 | contig 63281 bp, 44 predicted proteins | sample MGYA00241589_ERZ501347 | MGnify/ENA primary metagenome ERZ501347 (study PRJEB25962, sample SAMEA2042832) | human gut metagenome | biome: human gut; feature: human-associated habitat; material: faeces...
GGGTATAACTGGAAACTGAGAGGGAAAAATCGAAATCAGGTTATAAATTGAAAGTGGGAAAAATCGGGGTTGAACCAAATCGGTAGTCAGGCGTCCTGCGACCTTATTTATATTGGCCGGCGGTACATCTTATATTTTTATAGAAAGCGTGGCGGGCGGTGTCGCGGCAATACGCAGGACGGCCCGGCGGCAAAAGCGCTTGATAAACCGGACAGGCAAACATGAGGATGTAAAACAAACATCCGCGCCTTGACAACGGTCTGGGGTTGAAAAGGCATACAAAAACGGTGTTGCCGGAAACCGTGTTTCATATTTTCCGGCAACACCAAAGACTCATTTCGCCCACACGTTCACTATCTCGCCTATATACATAGTGTGTATTCCCATGCCGTTGTCATAAACATGCCTTACATCCTTGTCCATCTTCTCGGCATCGAACGGGACTTTGTATATGATTCTGCACTCTAAGGCAAGCCGTGCTTCCTTGAAAACCGGATTGCCGAGCGCGGTATATTCGGCCGTGAGTCCGGCGGGAGCGAGCTTGTCGCCGTCTCTTCCGGAGTGTCGTCCTATGTATATCAGCGCGTTACGCATGGTCTCGGGGAAGGCAGTCACAGTGAAATAATCGTTGCGTTCCATAAAAGAATAAGTGTAACGGCTCGACGACACATAGACGGTGACGACGGGACGTCCCCACAGCTCACCCATTCCGCCCCAGCTGATGGTCATGGCGTTCATGTCGCCCTTGCTGCCCACAGCCAGCGCCATCCAGTCTTTGTCGAACAGCCGCACGGCATTCCCCACATTCTCCGGAGCAATGCGCCGCCATCCTTCAGCCTCCAACGGCTGACAGTTATCATTTTTCATATCTGCATAATTTTATTTTACCCATGTCCGGACCGTACGCCCGCGGCATAATCAACGACTTTATTGCAATTTGTGTGCCAGCTGCTCAGCCTGCCGGCAACCGTCCGTATTGTTGATGTCGCCCTCGTTCAGTACGCCGGGAACGAGCACCTCGCCTGCCATCTCCCACTTCAGCAGTGCCGCCGAACGCTCGATAGGCACGCGCACCCCGTCCATGACGGTGGGGTCGTGTTCCTCGCAACAGGTTATCAGACAGCACTTCTTGCCGGATATGTCCTTGCCTGCCACACAGAAAGAGAATATGCGGTCTATCACGCCTTTTATCTGCGAAGGGATGGAATACCAATATACCGGCATGGCGAAAACAATGGCGTCTGCCTCCATTATGGCAGGAGCAATGATATTGAAATCGTCGTCAAACGAGCAGGCCTTACCTGTCTTGAAGCATGTATGGCAGGCATGGCAGCCGCCTATCTTCATAAACGCGGCGTCGAAACGCTTTACCGAGTGTCCGAGTTTCTCTGCCTCGTTCACGAAAGCCTCAACCATTGCGAAACTGTTGCCCTTCTTACGGGGACTGCCTGTGATAACAAGAACCTTCATATATCTGCCCTCCTATTTCTTTATTGTGTTCGAATTCTGATTATAAGCCTTAGCCACGCAGCGCCACTGTCCGTCCATCTTCATCAGCAGAAGATAGTCGGTGAAGTCTATACGGCCGCCCCAGTTCTCCTCGAGCACACGTACCACGGCCAGAGTCTCCTCTATATCAATAACATCCACACGCGCCTTGAAACCCTTATCGGCGCCTACGGTATCTACGTTCTCATAAAACTGCTCTATGCTTCCGTGCTCCAGCTTGCCGTCCAGATAGCCGAACAGCACGGCCTCATCGATGAACAGCTCCTTGGCATAGCTGCTCTTGCCTTCAGCCACACTCTTTACAAACTTCATGGCAGCCTCTTCCACCGCCTTATACTCTTCGATACTTGCTCTCATAATATTACTCTTTTAATGTTATTGTATGTTGCAAATTTACACGATAGGCACAATACCCACAAGTACCGAAAATTTATTCATATACCGAAAATTTATTCGGTATATACCCGTCTGAGGTATTATTAGTATCTTTGCGTTTGTAATAAAACAATGATTATAAATGTACGAAAGAAAGATACCCGTTGACCTGGATTGTCCACTGCGGCTCACAATGAGCCTCATCGGCTCTAAATGGAAATCGTGCATACTCGATGAGCTGCGCAACAAGTCGCTGCGCCCGAGCGAACTTCATAAAATTTTTCCCGAGGCAACGCCGCGCGTGCTCGATATACAGCTGAAAGATCTGGTTGAAGACGGACTTGTGTCGAAGACGATATATCCGGAACTGCCGCCCCGCTCTGAGTATGCCATCACGCCTTTGGGCATGTCGCTCATCCCAATAATAGACGCGATGATAGACTGGGGAAACAAAAACAAGAGTCTGTTTGAGAAGAAATACGGCAGATAAACGCCTGCCGCAACTCTTCTCAAGGATTATATCGCAGGCTCAGCGGCGTTACATCATCGACTACATAACATTATATCGTCATATATCTTTTACCGCTCCGTCATCCTTATCTAATCATTATATTATCTATTCCTTACAGGATAATCGTTTATTCTTTATAGTATAATAGTTCATTCCTTATAGTATCATCATTTTTCTTTAACCGTATCGTCATTTATCCTTTACCACAAGACCATTTCTCTTTAACCGTATCGCCAGCCGCGTTACACAATATCTACATTCCGTTTATATCGTATAATATTCTCTCTTATATCATATAATATTCTCTTTTACATTATATAATATTCTTTTCTACATCATATAATGTTCTTTTCTACATCATATAATGTTCTTTTCTACATCATATAATGTTCTCTCCTATATTATATAATAATGTATTAACGCTGCCACAAGACCGTCACGGAGCACTGACGACGGACCATTTACGACATCCTTAAAGCCATGTAAGAGTAAAAACGGAATAAGGCATCGCCTCACAAGCCAAGGATTTATGTTTTTACAGCTGTGCCGACGCATAAATATCATGACACGCTGTAAACTTTATTTCACGCCTGTATCAGGTTATTTATACCATTGCAAACCCTTCGCAACCGCACCGTAACATTTTGTTTATACTTTTGCGCGACCAACTAAAACTAAATTATGAACAGATTTTTACTTTCAAACTCGTTGATGCTGCTGCTCGCGGGACAGGCAATGAACCTGTCGGCAGACAATATCGACAAGATTGTGGGCGACACAGACATGAAGATTGACGACGTGAAGACCTACAGTGTGACGGCTAACGCTGACGTGACTAACTACAGATGGCTGCCTGCCATAGGCTGCGACATAGTGGAGGGACAGGGCACTCCTGCCGCAAAGATAAAGGCCACGTTCATAGCGCAAGACAGTCCGATGATGCTCGAACGCCAATTCACCGACGGCACAAAGGACACATTGTCGCTCGACATCACCTTCCACCGCTACGTGAAGGGCTTTGTAGATCATTCAATAAAGCCCGGAGAGAGCATCGAGATTGCCGGAAAGACCTACACGGACGCCGACATATACTATGAGCCTGTGAAGGGTGACGACGGCTACGACCAGGTGATAGCCCACCGCGTGACGGTGGATCTCGAAGGCGCCGCATACCGCTCGATGACCGAACCTTATCTGCAGACTGCCACAGACAACTCAATATGGATAAGCTGGAAGACCGACTTCGACGACACTCCGGTGGTGATGTTCGGCAGAACACAGGAAGAACTCGACAACAGGACAGAAGGAACGACACAGAAACTGTCGGACACTTACTTCTGGAACTCCGTGAAACTGACATCGCTCGAGCCGAACACCATATATTATTATAAGGTGAAGAGCGGCGAAAAGGAAAGTCAGATATACCGCTTCCGCACCATGCCGAAGAAAGGCGGCAACACTCCGATGCGCATACTATTGATGGGTGACCACCAGCTGAAGAAGCGCAGCGGATATGAATGGCTCATGCAGGCTGCGGCAAGAAAGATTCAGGAGAAATACGGAAACCTGGAGGAGAACATCAATATGATAATGAACGTGGGCGACCAGGTGGATAACGGTACGCTCGACCAGTATGAACTCGTGAACTACTGGAAGAACAAGCAGATGTCGCCATACCTCCCCATAATGACGGCAGTGGGCAACCACGACACTTACAGCGACCCGGGCATGCAGCGCTATGCCGCACACAACCACTTTGAGGAGCTGGAATATCAGGGCATAAAGAGCGGAACAGAGAACTATTATGCTTATCAGGTGGGACGCATACTGTTCGTTGTGCTGAGCACCGAGCACACGGGCGACGAGCAGAAAAACTGGGTGAGACAGGTTGTTGACGCCGCAAAGAACGACGACTCTGTCGACTTCATCATCAGTGTGAACCACCGCCCCATACAGGCCGAGCAGTACATTGGCGACATTTCGTCATGGGTGAGAAACGAGATTATACCAATCCTCTCCGAAACTCCGAAACACATACTCAACTACGGCGGCCATCACCATCTCTACCACCGCGGACAGATAGCCGAATATCCACTCTACCACATCATCAACGGAGCCGCATCCTACGACCAGCTTTGGGGAATGTCGTCGGAGCAGGACTATGACGACGTGCAGAAAACCATCGACTATTGGGGCTATCAGATTCTGGAATTCGACTTCGACAAGAAGGAGATGAAGGCCGAATGTTATGCCATCGGAAACAAGGGTCTCGTGGTTGACAACATACTCATCGACTCTTTCCACCGCACTTTCGGCAAGGCTGCGCCAGAGAAACCGGTGCTCAACGACGTGGATGAGGAGGTTGAACTGCCTTATACATTCAAGGGAAGCCCTTACAAGACTTCTACCGACGAGAAGCTGAACACCGTACAATATCAGTTCTCTACCAACGAGAACTTCTCAACCATATCGCTCAACGTGGTGAGAGACTTCGAAGACCTCTACGGATCGACCAAAGCGCCGCTCTATCTGCCTATAGACGTCAACCACAATATGGACATAACCGAATATACACTGCCCTCACAGGGACTGAGCAACGGCACATATTATGTGCGCGTAAGATACCGCGACGCCAACCTGGAATGGTCTGACTGGTCTGACGCTAAGTCGTTCAAGGTGACAGGCAGCGTGATAAGCGAACCGCAGATAACCATAGAGAAGAAGGTGTATGAGCCGGGAAGCGAGATAGAGATATCCTATGCCAACGCGCCGGTGGGCAAGAACGCCTGGATAGGAATCTACCGCAAAGGTGAGAAACCGGGCACAGGCGCGGGTACTACGACATCGTATAAATGGAACTACACGTCGCAGGCAGCAGGCTCTATGAAGTTCACCATAGACGATGTGAACGAATATTACGCCGTGCTCTTCGCCGACGGAGGCTACACAGAGATAACTGACCGTCTGCCTTTCTACTTCGGACCGGTGCCGGAACTGTCGATAGACAAGGACAAGTATGAGGAAGGCGAGGAGGTGAAGATAAAATTCGCCAACGCGCCGGGACTGAAAGACGACTGGATTGGAATCTACCGCATGGGCGAAGTACCGGGAACTGCCGACCTGTCCGACTCGTGGGACTACACCCAGCAGGCCACAGAAGGTGAGATGACACTCGGAAAGGATCTGCCGAAAGGCTACTACTTCGTAAACTATTTCACACACGGTGGATATTTCGAACCGGCAGAGAGATTGATGTTTGCCGTCGGAGACAACATCTCTTCGGTAAATCTGGACAAGACAGAGTTCTGCAAGGACGAGAACATCACCATACACTACCACGAGGCTCCGGGCACTCCGAAAGACTGGATCGGCGTTTATCAGGAGGGCAAGGTGCCGGGCGTTGACGACCTCGACGGCTTCTTCTACACCTACGGAAGCATAGACGGCAGCATAGAGATAAAGGCAGGCGACCTGAAACCGGGCAAATACTTCTGCTCGCTCTACATAAACGACTCGTGGGACGAGGTGTCTGAAAGAAAATATTTCACCGTGAGCGATGTCTCAACATCTATCGAAGCACCGCAGAGCGGCATGAGAATGTACTCGGAGAACGGGGTGCTCTACATATCGTCAGACAAGGAATGTGACGTCGATGTGTATTGCGCCAACGGTGAGAAGAAGGCTCGTCTGCACGTGAACAGCGGTCTGAACAGTTACGACAACCTCGGAAAAGGATTCTACATCGTGAACGGACGCAAGATGATAATAGGCTGAAAAGACTGTGCCGGAATGTGGTCCGAAGCCGGACGCGGAGCTTCTAATAAAGCAAACAAGAAGATGTATAAATATACGGAAAGGCGAACGGCTGATGAATAAATATTCATGCTCAACTCAAAATTAAGGCCATCATTCCAAGCAACAAACTTTTCGGTCGCAAATATGCGATTCTCATAGACTTTACGCAACCCGTTGCCAGTCAGCGGGTTGCGTTTTTTCGTACTCTGATGCGCACTCCGATGCGTTGCGATAAAGCCCGAATCAGACTCTGATATAGGCCATATCACACGCCGATAAAGACTTTATCAGGCCATGATAAAGTGCTTATCGCACTGCGAAACGGGCTTTATCGCAAGACATCCGCATTTTTATTGTCAGATAATGTATGCGCGATTGTCGCAAGAAAGGCTTTCCGGCATACAACGGACAGGAAATTTCCGCTCTTCTTTTTCTATTTTGAGAATTTTTATTGTCAATATTTTTTACTTTTTGAAACGTATAAATATACGGTTTATACGGCCAAAAGGGCTTGTTCGCTCTTTACATCTGCACCGCAGGAAAAGCCCGGAAAAAAGCAAGAATGAAGGATTCTGATTATAATAAAAAATGATTATGATCATAATAAAAAAATAATACTGACGCCCGGATACGACGAAAGCACCGGCAGACACCGATGCTTTCAACATTTGTTCTCTGTATATCCGTAAGCCGCTACGGCGCATTATTTGCCGTTGGGCGTATGTCCGAAGTAGTCCTTATAACACTTGGAGAAATACGATGGCGAGGAGAATCCCACCTCATACGACACCTCCGACACGGTGTGTCCGCCCGCCTTGAGCAGCTTGTCGGCACGTTTCAGTCGGGTGATGCGTATCAGTTCCACCGGCGTGCTGCCCGTCAGCGCCTTCACCTTGCGGTACATCTGCACACGGCTCAGTCCGAGCTCGGCGCTGAGAGTCTCCACATTGAGCTCCGGGTCGGCAAGATGTTCGTTCACCTTGGCGCGGAACTCGTTCATGAAGTGCTTGTCCATGCTTTCGGGTTGCGTCTCGTCGGTCTCGCCCTGTGCGTATATGTTCTTAAGCTTTCGGCGACTCTCAATGAGGTTGCGCACCCTCGCTGTGAGCACCTTACCACTGAACGGTTTCACGATATAGGCGTCGGCACCACATTCGTAACCGTCGGCCCGCTGTCCCTCTCGCGCGTTCGCCGTAAGAAGTATCACCGGAATGTGGCTCGTTGCGGTAGATGTCTTTATCCTGCGGCACATCTCCAGACCGTTCATTCCCGGCATCATGACGTCGCAGACAATCAGTCCCGGCACCTCTCTTGTGGCCTTCTCGAGTCCTTCATTACCGTCGGAAGCGTAGCTCACGTCGTATGTTGAACTGAGCAGCGAGCCTACATATTTCTTCATATCATCGTTATCGTCAACCACCAGTATCTCCTCACGTTCACTGCCGTCGCCTGACTCTGTCATTATATCGTCGCAATAATCACGGTCATCGTCGGCATCCACGCCGCTGCTGGCTATATATTCATCGGCAAGTATTTCAGAAGTCTTGCCTGCTCCAGGTGTTTCCTCCGCATTGGCCGTTTTCGCCGACGGCAGCGTCACAATAAACTCAGAGCCCTGCCCTTCTGTACTTTTCACGCTCACACGTCCACCCAGCAGATCGACAAAAGATTTTACAAGCGCGAGACCTATGCCCGTGCCGCCCATATTGTGCCTTGCCTGATAGAAGCGATCGAACACATGCGACAGTTTATCGGGCGCAATGCCTATGCCGTTGTCAGCCACCGACAGCGTGAACGAGCCGTCCTCGGCTCCCGCCAGGCTCACGTTGATACATCCGCCGTCGTTTGTATATTTCATCGCATTGGACAGAAGATTATAGCATATACGCTCCACCTTGTTGCGGTCGGTGCACACCATGAGCGTCTCTGGCATCGAAGTATTCATCGCTATGCGCTTCTTCTGAGCCACAGGGCCGAAGTTTCCGGTCCACTCACGCAGTCCGGCGGCAAGGTCGAACCTCGATGTCTCTACGGTCATCTTACCGTTCTGCACCTTGCGAAAGTCGAGAATCTCACCCACCAGACGCAACATCATGCTCACGTTCTTGCGTGCGAGCTGCAGCAGACGGCGCTGTTCCTCACCCATATGCGGGTCGGAAAGCAGCCGGTCAACAGGATCAGCAATGAGCGTAAGCGGTGTTCGGAACTCGTGACTCACGTTTGTGAAGAACTGCAGCTTGGCATTCATGGTCTCTTCTGCAAGCCTTCGCTTCATGATAATGGTGCGATAGATGTAGATGAAGAACACTATGAGCAGCGCTATGATGATGGACGAGAGCAGAAGGAACACCTTTTGGTGGTTATACTGCGCCAGATAGCGGTCCACCTGACCGTGAAGCACCTCGAGCCTGTCGCGCTGCTGTTTCATCTCGTCGGCCTGCATGAGCATGGCATCCACGTTGTCGCGCGTGACGATGGTACTCTTCAGACGGTTCTCACGCTCATAAGGCTTGCCCTCAAGAATGTTAATCGCAAGCTGCATGACGAGATCTCCGCGCGTGGGATAAAGGTATGATGCGAGCAGACTGCCGTCCTTCACCTGAGGCATTCCGCCGTTTGGCATGGGCAGGGCGTCAACCCCGATGTACGAAACCTTCATGTCCGCCGCCTTACGACGCATCACATTGCGCGCACCGTCAGCCATACGGTCGTTCTGCGCGAACACACAGTCGAAGTCTCTTGTGTGTGCCAATATCTCGTCCATGGCCTTCTCACCGCTCGGTGTGGTCCAGTTGCCATGGCTCATATATACGAGTTTTATGCCCGGATATTCCTTTATCGCATCCATGAAACCGCGGTGACGCTCTATGGCCGGCGACGAATCTTTCAGTCCGGTTATCTCAACCACCCGTCCCTTTCCTCCGAACTGTGTGGCGAGAAAATGGCCCATGGTGCGCCCTATGTCGTAGTTGTCGGCACCGATAAAGGCCGTATATTTCTTTGAGTTGGTCTTGCGGTCGAAATATATCACAGGTATGCCGCGGTCGTAGGCACGGTCTATGGCCTCCGACACGGTATTCATCTGGTTCGGCGAAACGAAAAGCAGATCGATGCCACTATCTACCAGACTGTCAATCTGTTCTATCTGGCGGCGGTCATCATCGTTTGCCGACGCTATGCGCAGTTCCACATTATCAAACAGATACGTGCCCATGCGCAATTCATCGTTCAGTTTGTCACGCCATATATCCTCGCTACACTGCGACACACCTATCACGTATTCCTTACGTTCGGAACACGCTGTCATCATAAGTGCGAACATTATCAGGAGCAAAGTTCTCCTTATTCCTTTCGTAGTGTACCCAAGGTTATATATTGTCAATTTCATAATAAATATGTTTAGAGGCGTATCAATAAACGCGAGTTTCCTTCCTTAAAAGAACGCCCACCGCAAACAATGATGGGCCGACCAAAATACATACAAAGGCTTTATACCTTATTTCATTTCTTTTATTACTTCTCTATTCGCTATTTGACGCATTTATAGCGAGAGGCGAGTGCAACGGCAAAGAGAAGAAATCACATTTCTTCAGCTTTGACATTGCCGAGCCGTTTTTTATATTATGCAAATATAGCGAGAGGCGAGCGCAACGACAAAGAGAAGAAATCGCATTTCTTCGGCTTTGACATTGCCGAGCCGTTTTTATATTATGCAAATATAACAAAAAAAAGATACTCCCGCAACTATTGCATTTCAACTTTTTTGCATTTGATTTTTACATCGACGTCCTGAGACTCCGCACAACTTCTTCAGCAAGGCACGGCACAAAGCTTTGCAACAATCAGAAAAAAACGCGGCAACAAGCTAATAATTACCGATTTACGTGATTTCGTTTTTTTAACAACATCAAGATTACACCGTAAGGCAATATATGCTATCTTTGTAGAAATTACTCATTATTCATATTTATATGTTAATCAGACCGTTCAGCAGTCGCTGCTGTCAGCACAACCACGGCATGAGATAGATATACTACTCCGAGCATTTTGTCATGGCGACATCGGACAACGGACTTGCAACAATACTATACGCAGCCAACGAGACCACGGCGAAGGTAGGTGCGGAAGGCCGGAGCGTGAACACCGAGACCGACCTGACGCTCATACCCATGGGCGCCGCCCGACTGCGCATATCGGCTTTCCCGAAGGTGGTGAGCGCCGAATAAGACTGCAACAGCATCCTAAGCAATAAACATACGCCACTACACGGCGACGGCATCCGCCGGATTGCGTCACACGAAACGCTCCGGCACTTGCCGTCGCCGTCTTTATTATGGCCCACAGGATAAATATTCCGTAAAAATAAAGAGGCCCATCCTTGCGCCGCGGAAGAATAAATTTTATAGTCCTTGACAGGTTTTATGCGGTTTGATAATAATCCGGCGGAAATCAGATTCGTTCAAGAACTGACATATAATGACGGAAAACCACATATCAGCACGCAATGATAAAAACCGCGGCGGCGCAGGGTTCACGGAATGATTAACACTCGTCGCCACAATCAATCAACCATCCTCACACAATCCGGGCAGTCCATTCGCGCAACAATAAATCAGCATCGCCACGACCGTTTTTTCTTCACCGCACGTCGGACGCATACTTACCCAGCCGTCTCTCCTGCTTAATACCGATGTTTCTAACGGAAACTCACGGGACAAACTTACAATTTTTCTTGACAAAATTTTGACAAAATATTTTCCCGAAAGAGATGTAAATGAATGTTAAATACGGCATTATGACACCCGTTTCATCCCTAACCGCATTCTGATATACCCCATATCATAGTCCGAAAAGATACATTCCGCTTTCCGATATTGCCCATTTTGGGATGCAATAAAGCCCATTTCAGGGTGCGAAATGGTGCTTTTCAGCCTCCGAAATGGCCTATTTCGCAAGCCGAAATGGTGCTTTTTGCAAAGCGGAGAAATGCCCCTTAAACATAAATAATTGATATTCAGTATATTATAAAAATCTCTCATTTTTCGCATATTTGCGCCCGATGAAGAGTCTGTCCGTAAATACGCGCTTATTTTTCGGGGTATATCGGGAAACTGAGAGGGAAAAATCGAAATCAGGTTATAAATTGAAAGTGTCCTATATCAGTTTATTTTCATCATCAGAAAACGACTCCCGTTCGTGATTAAAACCATATTTTTCTCATTGAAACCGCACTCCTCTTAATTTCACTGAACCTATATTAAATAATCTATAATACACAATAACACGCGCACCGATACGTTAAACCCTTACCGTCATGCGGTGTCAAACTGAATATAAACACTTAAAATATAACGGCTTATGAAAACCTTGCTCATCAACACAGCCATTATGCTGACAATGTTTGCGGCACCCGCCGCGGCAACGACAGGCATGCGTCACGCCACCGTGGAGCAGACCGTCTGCACGTCGCCCGACCACAACAGTCAGAAAGGCAACAGGTGGCACAACAAGAGAAAGCGCTACTTCGTCATCAACAACAAGGTTTATTACAACGGTGAGGTCGTAAGCGGAGCGACGGCATCGGGTTTCAAGATACTCGGCGACGGTTATGCGGCCGACGATTTCCGCGTTTATTACGAGGGCGAGAAACTTGAAGGAGCAACGGCGTCGAGCTTCAAAACACTCAAAGACGGTTATGCCGCCGACGACTTCCGCGTATATTACAGGGGCGAGAAGCTTGAAGGAGCAACGGCATCGAGCTTCAAAACGCTCGGCGACGGTTATGCCGCCGACGACTTCCGCATATATTACAGGGGCGAAAAGATTGAAGGGGCTACGGCATCGAGCTTCAAAACACTCAAAGACGGTTATGCCGCCGACGATTTCCGCGTATATTACAGAGGGCGGAAGATTGAAGATGTGTTTGCGTCGGGCTTCGAAGTGCTGAAAGACGGCTACGCCCGCGACAATTTCAATGTTTATTACAGGGGCCGCAAAGTGGAATAAACACGCCGCACTTTGCGGGCTTCGGCCGCCACATATTAAAAAAATGACCAAATTGTTCACTGTTTAGAAAAGTTTGAACTATATTTGCAGAGTATAAAAAAATAGGACAGACGACAGAGAGTGTTTCTGTTCCGGATCATCACGTATGGTCACTTTAAGAAAGTATTCTTTTTATATTCAATAAAAATGAGCTTAACAAGCATAGCAGGAAAGCTTTTTCTGGCAAGACAGAAAAAACTTGAACAGCACATAAATGGGGCGGAGACGTTGCAGCACAACGTACTCAACCATCTTATAGAAAAAGGCAGATACACCGAATACGGCCGCAAACATCTCTTCAGCAGCATAAAGAATTATGACGACTTCACGCGCAATGTGCCCGTGAACACGTACGAAGAACTCAAAGCCGACATCGACCGTATGCGTCACGGTGAGCCTGACGTGCTGTGGCCGGGAACGGTAAAGTGGTTTGCAAAATCATCAGGTACGACCAACGACAAGAGCAAATTCATACCAATATCGCCCGAAGGACTTCATCACATTCATTATCAGGGAGGTGCGGACGTCGTGGCTTTCTATCTGCGCAACAACCCCGACAGCCGGCTGTTCGACGGCAAAAGCCTCATACTCGGCGGCAGCCACTCGTCCAACTACAATCTGCAGAACAGCCTCGTGGGCGACCTCAGCGCAATACTTATAGAAAACATCAACCCTATTGTGAACCTCGTGAGGGTGCCGAAGAAGAAGACTGCGCTGCTCAGCGACTTCGAGGTGAAGCGCGAACGCATAGCCGCGGAGACGATGCACGCCAATGTTACCAACATATCGGGAGTGCCGTCGTGGATGCTCAGCGTGCTGGTGAAGGTGCTGGAGATGTCGGGCAAGAAGACGATAGACGAGGTATGGCCCAACCTTGAGGTGTTCTTCCACGGAGGAATAGCATTCACGCCGTACCGCAGCCAGTACGAGAAGATCATCACTTCGCCGCGAATGAAATACATGGAGACCTACAACGCCAGCGAGGGATTCTTCGGCATACAGGACGATCCTACGGACAAGTCGATGCTGCTCATGTCCGACTACGACGTGTTCTACGAGTTCCTGCCGATGGACGAGTTCGAAAGCGACCATCCGTCAATAGTCCCGCTGTGGGGCGTCGAGACGGGACGCAACTACGCGATGCTCATCACCACATCGTGCGGACTGTGGCGCTACATGATAGGCGACACCGTTAAGTTCACGTCGCGCAATCCTTATAAGTTTGTCATCACCGGAAGAACAAAATACTTCATCAACGCTTTCGGCGAGGAACTCATACAGGACAACGCTGAGAAGGGACTGGCTTACGCCTGCGAGAAGACGGGAGCGGAGGTGAGCGAATACACTGCCGCACCGCTGTTCATGGACCAGAAAGCGAAGTGTCGCCACCAATGGGTGATAGAGTTCGCCAAAGATCCCGACAGCATAGAGCACTTCGCATCGGTGCTCGACAAGCGTCTGCAGGAGCTGAACAGCGACTATGAGGCAAAACGCTACCACGACATAACCATGCAACACCTCGAGGTGATAAAGGCGCGTCCGGGACTTTTCAACGACTGGATGAAGTCGCGCAACAAGCTCGGAGGCCAGAACAAGGTGCCGCGACTGTCGAACAACCGCGACAACATAAACAGCCTGCTCGAGATGAACGGCAGCACCACAGAGAAATAATATAAGTATATATAACGTCTTATATTCATATACATGACGTCATACCCGTCTGCTTAAAAACAATAAGGAATGAACAGACCCGACAAGACAAACTGTACACTCATGGCGCGTCTCATGCGCAAAGCCCTGTTTCCGCTGTGCATAGTGATAACGGCGGCAATAGCGTCGTGCGCTAAAATGGGTCAGCCCGACGGAGGATGGTATGACGAGACACAGCCGAGCGTGATAGGAGCGTCGCCTGCCGACGGAGCCACAAACGTGAAGGCACACAAGATAAGCATACTCTTCGACGAGTTTGTGAAGATAGACAACGCCACGGAGAAGGTGGTGGTGTCGCCTCCGCAGAAGGAAATGCCCGAAATAAAGAGCGCGGGAAAGAAGATTGAGGTGGAACTGAAAGACTCGCTCAAGCCCAACACCACATACACGATAGACTTCAGCGACGCCATATCGGACAACAACGAGGGCAACCCGCTCGGCAACTATGCCTATACTTTCTCTACGGGCGACCGCATCGACACTCTTCAGATATCGGGACACGTGCTCGAGTCGGAGAATCTGGAGCCTATAAAAGGCATACTCGTGGGACTGTACAGCGACAAGAGCGACTCGGCATTCATCTCTTCGCCCATGATAAGAATAGCGCGCACCGACAGCCGCGGACAGTTTGTCATCAAGGGTGTGGCGCCGGGAAGCTACCGCATATATGCCTTGCAGGACATGGACGGCGACTATAAGTTCAGTCAGAAGAGCGAGAAGATAGCCTTCACCACCGACACCATCGTCCCGACCACCATTGAGGCCACCCGACAGGACACCGTGTGGCTCGACTCTCTGCGCATAAAAAGCATATCAAGGGTGGGATACACGCGGTTCATGCCTGACAACATAGTGCTCAAGGCATTCACCGAACCGCTCACAGACAGGTATCTCATAAAGAGCGAACGGCAGGAGGCCGACCACTTCACTTATTATTTCAGCTACGGAAGCGACCGGCTGCCGGAGATAAAAGGACTGGACTTCGACTCCGACAACGCCTTCATCATAGAACATTCGGAGAAACGCGACACGGTGACATACTGGCTCAGGGACACCACTCTGGTGAACCGCGACACGCTCAACGTGCAGCTCAGATACATGGCCACCGACACATTGGGTCAGCTGCAACTCCAGACCGACACGCTGCAGATGCTATCAAAAAAGACCTACGAGAAGCGTCTGAAGGACCAGAAAAAGTCGTTCGAGGAATGGAAAAAGCAGCAGGAACGCAAGAAGAAGCGCGGCGAGCCTTACGACAGCATAATGCCGCCCGTGCCGCTCGACTACAACGTGAACGTGCCTCAGAAGCTCGATCCTGACAAGAACATACGGTTTGAGTTTAAGACGCCTATCGCCGACATCGACATAGGCAAGATACACCTGTACTCCAAGCGCGACTCACTGTGGTATAATGCGCCGTTCGAGCTGCTTGCCGACCGCAAGGACACGCTCAGCACCAACGACTCCACATACAGCGCGACGCCCGAACTGTATCTGCGCAAGTATGTTCTCATGGGCGAATGGAGGCCCGACACCGAATACAGTCTGGAAATAGACTCGGCGGCTTTCACCGACATATACGGCAAAGCCACCAAAAAGCTGAAGCAGGGCTTCAAGGTCAGCGCCCTCAGCGACTACAGTACACTGCTTCTTTCCATCAACGGCATGAACGGACAACCGCTCGTAGTGCAGCTGCTCAACAGCTCTGACAAACCCATAAAGGAGGTGAAGACAAGCGGATCTACAGCCGAATTCTTCTACATAAAGCCCGGACAATACTATGTCCGACTGTTTGTCGATTCCAACAACAACGGCATCTGGGACACCGGCGACTATGCGTCGGGACGCCAGGCGGAGGAGGTGTTCTACTATCCTGAGGCAATAGAGTGCCGCGAGAAATGGGATATAAGGAAGTCGTGGAGCCCGAGAAGCGTGGATATGACCCACCAGAAGCCTACGCAGATAACCAAGCAGAAGGCCGAGAAGGCAAAAGAGGTGAAGCAGCGCAACATCGAACGTGCACGGAAACTCGGCATAGAGTATCTGCCGGAGATGCAACAGCAGATGAAGAAGAAACTTAAACGTGAGGAAAAATAAGCTAAAACGTGAGGGGAAACATACATAACCTCGCGCCGATGACATATCACCAGAAAAACGTAAGACTATGAACATTAAGAAACACTCCTTAGCAATCGCGCTGATGCTGCTCGTATCAATGGCGGCATCGGCACAGTGCACCTACAAGAACACAGCGTTCAAGTCGGGTGAATATCTTTCATACAATCTTTATTACAACTGGAAATTCATATGGGTGAAAGCCGGAACGGCAAGCATGTCAACCGTAGAAAGCCGTTACAAAGGCCGCAAGGCATACAGGGCTTCGCTCACCACACGAGGCAACAACACCGTGGATGAGATGTTCGTTCTGCGCGACACGCTGCTCTGCTACAGCAGTCTTGCCATGGAACCGCTATACTACCGCAAGGGAGCGCGCGAAGGATCGCGATACACTGTTGACGAGGTGTTCTACTCGTATGCCGGAGGTCAGCAGAAGATGAAGATGCACCGGCAGAAGAACGACGGCAAACACACATGGAAAAACGTGTCGGCCGACGAGTGCAGCTACGACATGATGAACATATTTCTCAGGGCGCGTTCGTTCAATCCGGAGGGATGGAAGACCGGTAACGTCATAAGTTTCCCGATAGCCGACGGCAGAAAGACCACACCGGCACGGCTTGTCTATCGCGGAAAGACCGTGATAAAGGCGGACAACGGCAAGAAATACCGCTGCCTGCAACTCTCATACATGGAGCTCGAGAAAGGCAAATACAAAGAGATTGTGCGCTTCTATGTCAGCGACGATGCCAACCATATACCTGTCCGTCTGGACATGTTCTTGAAGTTCGGATCGGCAAAGGCGTTCCTCGTAGGATACAAGGGACTGCGCAATCCGGTGACGTCAATAGTGAAATAATGCCGCGTCGCCAATCTGATGCCGCCCATTCCGCACGACGGAACGGGGCGTTCCGCAACAGAATAAGGTTTTATTGAAATTTACACAAAGAAAAAACGGCTCCGAAAGAGCCGTTTCATCATCGCACGACATCATTCTGAATGTCGTGCGTTTTCTATTTTTCAAAATATAGTTATAATGATTTTTTAATGTCGGAATGTATAAACATACAGTTCCTAAAGCCGCAAATGGTGTAACGTACGGCGGCATAACCACCGGCTGTACGGCATAAGCTCACTCCTCACCGCGTGCTTTCGCCGCAGCCTCATCAATGCTTTTTATCACCTTAGCAGGCACTCCGCCCACAATCATACGGGCAGGTACGTCCTTTGTAACCACCGCTCCGGCAGCCACAACGGCGTCGTCGCCTATGTGCACACCGCTGAGTATGGTGGCGTGAGCACCTATCCACACGCCACGGCCTATGACTATCGGCGCATGATAAAGGTTCTGACGGTTGGCAGGATCCATGCCGTGGTTGAGCGTAGCCATCACCACACTGTGACCAATCAGGCATCCGTCGCCTATGAATATGCCGCCCTGGTCCTGAAACTGGCAGCATGCGTTTATGAAAACATTGCGCCCCACGTGTATGTTTCGCCCGAAATCGGTGTAGAACGGCGGAAACATTCGGAAGCTGTCGTCCACATCGTTACCCGTTATCTGCGCGAAGAGGGCACGTATCTCAGTGTCGGTGTGATAATGACAATTAAGCTCCATGAGCAGACGGCGCACCTCATCGCTGCTGTCACGCATGAAGTTTATCATCTCCTCGCCGCGCAGTGGCCGGCCGTCGGCGATGTATTGCTGGAATTGTTCGAGTGTCATTTCTTCTTCCTCCATATTTTTACGTATTGTCTTCATCGGCGTATGAGCCTCACGCCTTGCGTCCCATCTCCCGCGCTTCGGCCAAAGCCTTGTGACCGACTATGTCGCCCTTGGCTGTCACTCCGCCTGCAAAGACCACTCCCCGCAGCGTGGCACGCTCAAAACAATCGGTCCATCCACGCACCACAGTCTCTGTTCCATCCACCGTAGCAGGGTCATCCTCGGCGGCAGAAGCCAGCAGATAGACATCGGTGAAGCGATAATCGGCAGTGTATAGCGGGTTGGCGCGGTCGATCATTGTCTTCATCTGTCCGCTGCACGAATAGTAATAAACGGGCGTTGCCCACACAATGACGTCGGCACGGCACATCTTTTCCACTATCGCCGGCGCGTCATCGTTGATCACGCAGCGCAGAGTCTTGTGACAGGCGAAGCATCCGCGGCAGAAAGAAATGTTGAGTCCGGCGAGGCTCACCGTCTCCACCGTGTTGCCGGCCTCGATGGCACCTCCCGCAAACTCGTCGGCAAGCATGTCCGAATTGCCGCCCTTGCGGGGGCTGGTTTTTATTATCAGAATATTCTTCATAGCTTTGTCCTTATGGTTTATATATGTTTTTATGATGTCATAAGATGTATTATCCTGTCCCGAAGTACTGATATTATTTGCGTCCGAGCACCTCGTTCACCCATTCTGCCACCTCTTCGCGACCGGCACCGGGTGCGAACCTGTGTCCGGGCTTCCAATCGGCGTCGGGCGCACTCTTGTGCAGCAGCTCGCCACTCTCGCCCAACGGACTCGAAGCCGATGTGCAGAAAGGTATCACTGTCTTGCACTTGAACTTGCCGCCTTCGAGAAACGACTCGATAATACGCGGCGCTATGCCCCACCAGATGGGATAGCCCACGAAGATAACCGAGTAATGGTCGAGCTTCGGAGTGTCGCGGAACATCTGCGGACGGGCCTTGGAGTCGTGCTGCTCGCGGTTGCTGCGCGATTCGGCTGTGGTGTAGTCAAGGTCGCTCTGACTGTAAGGCAGCGCCGGTTCTATGCGCCACACGTCGCCACCGGTGACGTAAGCAATGTGTTCTGCCACGGCTTTGGTGTTGCCTGTCACCGAGAAATAAGCCACGAGAACCTTAGAATTATCGTCTTCTCCACGGCTGTTGCCCTTGCACGACGACACAGGCATGAGCGCCATCAGGACGCTTGCCATTATTAAAAGAAAACCTTTCATATTATGTCCTCCTCTATTCTGTTATTCTTTATTTAGTTTATGACACTGCAAAATTACTGATTCATCCGGATGACAACCATACGCGCATTACGCGATTTTCTACCATTATCAACGGAAAACGCGAGCGCTAATGATTTTTTCCGGCACGAAACATAAATAAAAAGCGGCCGTTCGCCCCGCCGTAATGACGTCCGCCGCCGGATGTTCACGCCTTTGTCATGCGATAGCCCAGCGCCTTCAGCTCCACGGCCATACCCATGATATAGAGCTGATGCAGGCAATCCACATAGGCACGAAAAGCCTCCGGAGTGCCCGGTTCTATGTTTTCGTGGCGCAACATACTGTTGGTGCGTCCGGCACACTCGGCAACGAGTGCACTCGTCTTCTTGCGACTGTCCTCGTCGAGAGCCAGCACGTCTTCCATAATATGGTCGTCCATGCAATCATAACCGCGTGCATCGCGCAAGAATACATACAAATCCGTGCGGCTGCCGTAGCTCTCCCAGTCGGTATCCCACAGCTTAGCGAGCGCCATTCCCACGAACATCATCCATCCGAGTGACACCGTTGGCCACGCCCCGAACTCTCTTATGCCGTCCGGCAGATATGCTTCGCCCACCTCGCGCCACTTGTCTTCCACGTCGGGACATTCGGGCATGTGTTCGTCTATAAGCCCCTGAGCCAGCAGATATCGGCGCAGGTCCTCGCCTATCCTTTCCTCAAAATCGTTCTTCTGTTCCATATATGAAGTTTTGTTATGTTGTTTACAATATACGGCCTACCTTATCACGACAGATATTATTACTCTTTATTCACTAATAAAAACATCATATCATAACGTCTACCGAATCTAAATTACTGACAAAGATAGTGAAAGGTGAGCGCAATGACAAAAAGAAAAGACATCGTTTTTTTCGAATTTGGCAATGCCGAACCACATCCTATCTTATACAAAGATAGTGAAAGGTGAGTGCAATAGCAAAAGAAAAAGACATTGTTTCTTGGCTTTTGATATTGCCGAAGCGAATCCTATCTTAATAAAAAGATATAAAAAGGCGAGAACAGAAAAATAAAAGAGTAGTATTTTTATTGCAAAACACACTATTATATTATTAAAAATTTCACCTTTTTATAATCATTACATAAGTCCCAACCCACCTCCTCCCCCTCCCCTCTGTGCACATTTTACTCTGCTTGTTACCTTATTTACGGTTTTTGCGTAAATCCTTTCACAGCCAAAGAATAATATTATTAAATTTGTGAACGGAGACAACCGTCTGAACACAAAAACATAAGCAATTATGAAAGATTTCGTAAAGATAGACTGCGTGGAGAGATACAACGAGCTCTTCGGACTGGAAACGCTGCATCCGCTCGTAAGTGTGGTGAGCCTGGCAGAGGCAGAGAAGCAACCCGTGGGACACATGATGTTCAACTACGGGGTTTATGCCCTGTTCCTGAAAAACCTGAAGTGCGGCGAGATACTCTACGGCCGGCAGCCTTACGACTACCAGGAGGGCACGGTGACGAGCTTCGCGCCGGGTCAGGTTGTGGAGACAACGTTTGCGGAGGGCATGAAGTTCGACGCGCTCGGACTGCTGTTCCATCCCGACCTCATAAAGGGAACGTCGCTCGGACAGAACATCAGGCGCTACTCGTTTTTCTCTTATTCGTCCAACGAAGCACTGCATCTGTCTGACGAAGAGAAGGAGATATTCACCGACTGCCTGAAGAAAATAAAGATGGAGATAAGCCGGCCGGTGGACAAGCACAGCCGACGCCTCATCTCGCGCAACATAGAACTGCTGCTCGACTACTGCATGCGCTTCTACGAAAGGCAGTTCATCACGCGTTCGCAGAGCAACAAGAACGTGATAGTGAAGTTCGAGAACCTGCTCGACGACTACTTCCACGAGCAGCGCACCATAACAGACGGCCTGCCGACGGTGAAATACTTTGCCGACAAGGTGTTCCTTTCGCCCAACTACTTCGGCGACATGGTAAAGAAGGAAACGGGCATAACGGCGCAAGAATACATCAAGTCGAAGCTGATAGGCCACGCCAAGGAACTGATACTGGGCACGGACAAGACGGTGAACCAGATATCATACGAACTGGGATTCCAGTATCCGCAGCACTTCAACCGCATATTCAAGAAGGCTACGGGACTGACACCGAGCGAATACAGAAAAACAAACGTCTGACAATCACACGACAACATAACCGATGTACACAAAGAGTCAATATCCCGAACCGGCATGCTGCATGAAGCGCGACAGTCTGCCGGGCGTGAGGATGCAGCATCCGCTCGCCGGAACAGCGAGGCTGTCGCCCGACGGACTGGACAAGCTCAACGGACTGACAACAGATCTCTACACGGTGATGATGATAAGAAACCGCCGCTGTGGCCACACGTCGTGCTACGGACACACGGGATGCGACTTCTCTTATGCGTCGGTGTTGTTTTTCCGTCCGGGCGACCGCATCTGCCTCAACTGCGACACCCGGGCCGAGAGCGCAAGCATAGTGGCGTTCAGAAAAGAGCTGGTTGCCGGCAGCGAGATAGGACAGGACATTGGCGGATACCGATTCTTCGGATACAGGACCGACGAGGCGCTGCACGTGTCGGAGTGTGAGGAACGGACGCTCGACCGGCTTTTCGACGACATAGGAGGCGAGCTTGGCGCGTGCATCGACGAATACAGCTGCGGCATAATAGGCCGACGCATCTGTCTGCTGCTCGACTACTGCCGGCGGTTCTACAACAGGCAGTTCATAATGCGTGCCGACAGCAACAGAAAGATACTGAGACACGCCAACCACATAATACACGACTTCTTCGCGCAATGCGGCCGTCAGCGCGACGACATGCCTCATACACAATACATTGCGGCGCGCGCCGACACGTCGGATGCCTATCTTGAAGACCTCGTGAAGGAGGAAACCGGACTGAGCATGGGCCAGTATGCCGAGATGAGACGCCTCGACATGGCGCGCGACCTGCTCATGCACTCTCACAAGTCTGACGACGAGATAGCGTCGATGCTCCATTACCGGTCGGCGCGTTGTTTCCGTCTTTTCTTCAGCCACACCACAGGCATGACCACCGACCAGTGCCGCACGAGCTGCTGACCCGTCCGCGCGCCGTCCGCACCACGTGCTTTCAGCACAAAGCCACCCTACACACCACAATATAACATATGGACAGAACAGCCGAGAAATATGCCATCATATTCGCCTATTTCCTGATTTACGTCGTATGGGGCTCCACCTATTACTTCATAGGTGTGGCTCTCGAGGGCTTCCCCACGTTCGTGCTGGGCGCCGCAAGGTTCGGCATCGCGGGGGCCATACTGCTCATGGCATGCCTCATGCGCGGCGAGAAAGTGTTCGGCCGGCGGCTCATTCTCAGCTCGGCGGTGAGCGGCACGGTGCTGCTCTTCGTCGATATGGCAGTAATAATGCTTGCCCAACGCTATGTGAGCAGCAGTCTGGTGGCCATTGTCGCGTCGTCGACAGCCATCTGGATAATGCTGCTCGACGTACCGATGTGGCGCCGCAACTTCAGCCGCGCGTCCACCGTCGCGGGTCTGCTGGCAGGCTTTGCGGGCGTGGCACTGCTCTATCTGGAACAGTTTTTCTCGGAAAACCACGTGCTGCATCACAGCGAGTACGGCATACTCATACTGCTTGCGGGCTGCGTGTCGTGGGCTGTGGGCTCGCTCTATGCCAAATACCGTTCGGGCAAGGCAGAACGACGCGACGACTTTGCCGGCTCGGCGTGGCAGATGCTCACGGCCGCACTGATGTTCGTCCTGGCGTCGTGGGCCACCGGCGACTTCGCCTCCGTGCGCATGGAGAGCATACCCGTAAGGGCGTGGGCGGCCCTGGCCTATCTCATTGTCTTCGGTTCGCTCATGGCATATCCCGCATACGTGTGGCTGCTTAAACACCGACCGGCCGCCGAAGTGGGCACACACGCCTATGTCAATCCGGTGGTAGCGGTGATAATAGGCGGCCTGTGCGGCGAGGACATCACCCTTTTCCAGCTGTGCGGACTGGCCGTCATACTGCTCAGCGTAATGTCGATAACCAAACACAACAACAATAAATGAACAACGAAAGAATGGCTCCGGTAAAGACATCGGAGCGTTACGTCATACTCGACGCCCTGCGCGGATTCGCCATACTGGGCATCTGCGCCGCCAACTATCCCGAATTCTCGCTCTACACCTTCCAGAGCAAGGAGATAACCGACGCCATGCCCACGGCCGGCATAGACCGCGTGCTGCGCTTCATGCTCTATTTTCTGGTGGACGGAAAGTTCTACACGCTATTCTCACTGCTCTTCGGCATAGGCTTCTCCATCATCATATCAAACGCCGCACGCAAGGGAGCGAACGGCTTCCGCATATTCTACCGCCGCATGGCTCTGCTCACACTCATCGGTTTTCTGCACCTGATGTTCATCTGGAGCGGCGACATACTCATGCTCTATGCGCTGCTTGGCATGTGTCTGCCGCTGCTGCGCAACGTGTCGGACAGAGGACTGCTGCGCACGGCGGCCTTCTTCCTGCTTCTGCCCATAGCCGTGGATGCCGTGACGCAGGTGCTCGGCGTGAGTCTCTCGGCGCCTGCCGTGCGCGAACAGTGGCGCTATTGCGACCGCTACGGCATAACCGAGGAGAACTTCGGCTACTGGCTACGCGACGCCATAAGCTACGGCGACATGTTCAAATTCCTGATTCAGGGCGCATGGGTAAGGGTGCAGGAGTTTGTCGACGGCAACCGCTATTTCAAGGTGTTCGGACTCTTCGTGCTCGGGTTCTACATAGGGCGCAACCGCATGTACGCCGACCTTGCGGCCCGGAAACCTCTGCTGCGCCGCGTCACTACCATAGGTCTGGCCGCCGGACTGCCCCTGTCGCTGCTCTACGCCTGGAGCTGCATGAACGGTCATCCGCTGGGCAACGCCGTCCACACAGCCATATACACCGTCAGCGTATATCCTCTCGGCCTTGCCTATATGTGCGGCATGTGCCTCATATATCTCAGACACAATGACCTCGCCGTATGGCGCCGGCTCGCCTATCCCGGCCGCATGGCGCTCACCAACTACATAGGCCAGTCGGTCATCGGCGCGCTGCTGTTCTACGGCATCGGCCTTGGTCTGGGCGCAAGTTTCGGACTCGTGCACACCGAACTGGTAGTCGCCGGTGTCTATCTGTTCCAGATGGCCTTCAGCCGCGTGTGGCTGCGCTTCTTCCGTTTCGGTCCGCTGGAGTGGATATGGCGCATGCTCACCTACGGGCGATGGTTCGACATAAGAAACGACAGCTATGTGAAGTGAGCCGTCTAAGACCGGTCTGCGCCGCCGGATGCTCACAGCCAAAACACATAACATAACCACACATCCGGCATAAACGACCCGTCACACCCGGCATTTACACTACTCCACACATCACACAAATGCCGGCCGTATGCTCCGTGTACATGTCTCTTTCACCAGCCATGACATCGTCGCGGAGCATACTCTTTCTGCCTCCGCCCTGCGCGAGCGTTTCTCACCGTAAATTCCGCCGACAAGTAAGGATAAACGGATATTCGATGGAGATTGGTTTTATCAATGAATAATAATGTGATGAACGGAAAACTTCTGACGACCGGGGATGTTATGAACAGTGACGGAACGGGGCTTATGCAATAATACATATACGTTGTTATGACGATAACCCCATATTGCCTTAATAATAAATCCACATCATCATTACCAAATAACCTCACGCACAAAAGAGATATTCTCTTTTCAAGCAACAATAACCTCACATTGCCACTATCAAATAATAACCGAAACACGCGCCGTGCACCATTTTAATACCTTTTATAGCACCACATATCAGCATTTTCAAAGGAAAACATAAGTATCAACTTACGATTTTTCTTGACTAAATTTTGACAAAATATTTTCTCGAAAGAGGTGTAAAGGAATGTTAAATACGGCATTATGAGGCCTGTTTTGTTCTTCATCATCCTTTAATATACCCCATAACATAGTCCGGAAAAATACATTTTGCTTTCCGATATTGCCTATTTCGTGGTGCGAAATAGTCCATATCAGCGTGCGATATGATGCTTTTCGGCCCCCAAAATGGCCTATTTCGCAAGCCGAAATGGTGCTTTTTACAAAGTGAAGAAATACCCTTTAAGCGTAAATCATTGATATCCAATATGTTATGACAACATCTTATTTTTCGCGTATTTGCGGCCGAAGGAGAGTCGGTCCGCAAATACGCGCTTATTTTTCGGGGTCTATAGGGAAACCCGGGCGTAAAAATCAGAATCCGGTTACAATCTGAAACCGCCCTGTGTCATTCCACATTCAACGGCAGAAAACGACGCTCATGCAGCGATGGAAACGCAGCCGTTATTGAAACCAGTACCCGTTTGAAACTTAACAGATGCGGCAATCCTCACCGGCGATGCCTTTTACATATTCCGGAACCATTTTTATGAACAGATGAATAATTTCGGATTGTCGCCCCGTAACCGCTTTATGAGGAAATAAAGAACACTTTTTTACATCAACAAGACGAGTCTTGAAACAAACTTTTAATGCATATTTATGTCATTGAATATCAATAATATACAAGAAATATTCACCAATATGATACGTATTTATATCAAAAATTCATAATAAATATTTTTTAATAAAACCATTAAAATTCTTGATTTTCATCAAAAAATTATACTTTTGTAATGAAATTAACTTAATTAACTAACAAATTACCGTAATTATGAATAAAAGATTACTTTTTGTTGGTGCTACAGTTTTGGGCTGTTTCTGTAGTATTAACGCTGACAACGTGTTGACTCACGTGTTGGAATACGACGGAACAAATTTGAATTCGCGTATAGACTACACGTACGACACTAACGGTCTGCTTGTTGAAAAGCTGGTAACCAAGCCAAGTACTTCTGACCCTTCTGCGATGACAAACTCGGAGAAAGTCATTTACGGATACGACGACCAGAAGCGTTGCAACCTCGTGGAGAACTATGTATGGAACACGTCGTCGATGACTTTCATCGGACGTCCCATAGAAGGAGCGAAGACAACCACCACATTCGACGAACAGACGGGACGTGTGTCCGAACAGCTGTTCTACAAATGGGGAACAAACGACTGGGAGACCGATTATGCCAACAGATGTGTTTACACATACGACGGCAATACGGCGACCGAGAACAGATACAAGAAACTGAACGGAAAGGAGCAGGCCGATCCGTACGAGATAAACGACTACACCTACGACGACAACATGAACGTGCTGGAGAAGGTGCGCAACAACTACACGTTCAGCTTCGCAACGTATGAGTATGAGAAGACTCCTACCGAAAAGCTGGTGTATGAATATGACGACAAAGGAAACGTGACCCTGGAGGAAACATACATGTACTCGAGCGGCGACGACTACGACCCGTGGGGCGACGACACCGAGGACGGCAGCGACTCTGAAAGCTCTGAAACCACAGACGAGGAAGACAGCTGGTCGCTCATGTACCGTTATAAATATGAATACGAATACGACGACAAAGGCAACATCACAAAGAAGACTACCTATGCATGGCGCGACTATAAGGGCGACTACGAGGTTCAGTCGGTTCTGTCGTATGAGTATTTCTACGGATCAAACGATGCTCTGGAGCTGCCTTACAGCAACAACTTCGACGAAGAGGGCGCGTTTGACGGATTCACCACAAGCGGCACCGGAGAGGAAGGCGCAGGATGGAAGCTGGAGAACGGAGCGCTGACATGCACATCGGCTCTGAACAGCGACCCGAATACTCCGGAGATAGTTTATCTGCCCGCTCTGCGCTTCACCACAGACAACGAGGTTGAGGTGTCGTTCAAGGCTAAGGTGGCAGACGCCGCAAAGCCCGGCAAGGTGCAGATGATTCTGTGCAGCAACGACGAGACACACACTCCGCTCGGCACAATAGGCGAGATAAGAGACATCACAGGCACTGAATATCAGGACATTGAGGGCTTCATCGTTCCGGAGAAGACCGACGCTTATGTCATCGGCATCTGCTTCGACAACAATCAGGCCGGCTCTGTTGTCACAATAGACGACCTGGAGGTGAAGAACGGACGCCCGACAGCATCACCTGTGGCTCCATACAACTTCACGGCAACTCCGGCACGCGACGGCTCGCTCGAGGTGAAACTGATATGGTACACACCTAACACCAACATCGGAGGCGACTTCATCTCTCACGCCGACAAGATGGAACTCTACCGCGACGGCGTTGACGAACCGCTCTACACGTCACCGGCCACAGGCGCTACACTGGCAGCACAGTTTGTAGATAAGACCGTTCCTGAGAAGGGCGAATATACATACCGCGTATATGCTTACCTCGACGGACTGAAGAGCGACGCCGCCGTAGTTACAGTAAAGGTGGGCTACTCTGTTCCGGCACCTGTAGAAGGACTCAGCGTTGTTGAGAACGACGACCACTCAGTAACTCTGACATGGGACGAGGCTAAGCCTGAATACGGCGATGTGAAGTATGTTCTGACAAGAAACGGTTCTGAAATACTCGACGACGACTTCAACGGAACATCATTCACCGACAACACCATCGACACAAGCAACGGTCAGGAGTATGTTTACTACTTCGTTCAGCCGTACAACGAAATAGGCTACGGCAACCTCACATCATCCGACCTTCTGTTCGTAGGTGAGCCTACACCGGTACCGTTCAAGGAATCGTTCGCAGGTGGCGAGCCCACACATCAGTGGATGAACGAGAAGATAAAAGGATACGACCCGGCATGGGGAACAGGCTCAAGCTGTCCTTCTTATCCTTCTGTTGAAGCACAGGACGGCGACGGAGGATTCGCAGCATTCCTCTCAACAAGCATCGCCGAGGGCGACGAAGTGAGATTCACCAGCGAGAAGATTGATCTCAGCCCGCTCACAAAGCCTGAACTCACATTCTATGTATATCAGACTGAGGGCGAACAGACCGCCGACGCAATAGTAGTGGAGGCTTCCAAGGACAACGGAGAGTTCGAAGCCGTATCGGCTACGATATACGCTTCTGGCAACGAGACAACCGGATGGACCGAATACACCGTATCTCTCGACAAGTTCAAGGGCGAGAAGAACGTCAGACTGAGCTTCAGAGGCATCTCAGGTATCACGCACGACATACTGATAGACAACATCTCCATCGACGAGAGCATCACCAACTGCATCAGCAGCGTACTGCCCGACGGAGTTAGCGTTTACGGCGGTCACGGCGAGATATCAGTCAGCGCAGACACCGCAAGCGACATCAAGGTGTTCTCAGTAAACGGCGCACAGGTCTATGCCGGCCACGGCACCAACGTCACAATCCCTGCATCCAAGGGCCTGTATGTGGTTACTGTAAACGGAAAGGCTGTGAAAGTGACGGTGTTCTGAAATAGAATGATAAAGTAATTATCCTAAAACAAAAGAGGATGCATCGGAATTATTATTTCTTGTGCATCCTCTTTTTGTATGTATTAATATCTTATATCATATTGCGTCAAGAAGGATAAATGCCGCCCAATAACTCGGATTCTGATAAGGTTTTATTTTCTTAACCTCTTTGTTTTTCTTCTGTTTATTTCTTTTTTCATTTGGCATGAGAATAATCATTCCGCCATTGTCCGTCACTTCACGTTCTATTTCGTAATCTCTTACATATCTTTGGGCCTCACGCAAAGATTCAAACTTATTCTTGCCAGCCATGAGATTGGCGTAAAACTTTGTCATAAGCAACCGCGTAGCCTCATCATCCACATTCCAAAGACTCATAAGCAAAGTATTAGCTCCTGCTTTCTTAAAACCACGCTGCAAGCCCATAACTCCGTCACCTGTTATCTCACCAAGACCAGTCTGACACGCCGAAAGCACCACAAGATCAAGACCACGTAAGTCAATCATTGATATTTCCTTTGCCGTAAGCACTCCGTCTTCAACATTTTCAGGCAACCTCATTCCACTAAGAACATTATTGGCTCCGGCAAAAAGGAGTCCCGAACGTGTCATGGCTTTATCTTCTATATATCGTCTGTAGTTTCCAAAACCTTGCAACAGCAAATTCTCTTTACTTGGCAAATTCTTATCCGGCCAGTAAAATCCATGCGTGGCAACATGTATAATCCTCGTATGTTGTCCAGACAAAGCCTTGAAAGAAGTTTCCGTTCCTATTGTATCGGTAAAAAGCGACGAATGTATCTTTGCCATCTGCATATAGTCGTTTATATCCTCCACCTCAACCTTTGTCGCCGGCAGAGGCAATACACCCTCACGCATATCAAGATAATCAGAAAGATTATAAAGCATGAAATCCATTGTCCTTTTATTGTATGTATATTTACGACTGTCATGCAACATAATATCTGGACTCATATCATATTCCAGACCACCGTACAACGCGGCTTTATCAGTGAATTTATGTTCCTTTATCAGAGCAAGCTCGCGCGTTGACGACAAACGGTAAAGATTCCATTTGTCTGACATCAACGTATCTCCTACCCAACAAGGCACGGACTCTATGGCAATGTTATACAGCTCGCCGGCCGGAGAAAAATAAATATTCTTCATGCCCTGAAGTTCTTTTTCCAATGGCTTCCATACCAGTTCGGCAATATCTTTTGTCCGGTAAAGCTCTTGTCTGTCAATATTTACGAGTTGTCTTTCTTCAAACAACGGATACATTCTTGGAGCTGTCATTCCTTTACGCAAACAATATGCGGCATATATCAAAGAATCCTCTCCTGTTTGAAAAGAAACAAATTCCACCGCCACATCCTTATCTCCCAGTTTCTGCTGCACCTGTCTCCAATCAATGGCTATATTCTTTGTAAAATCACCGTAAATCTTTGAGCGCTGCACCAGTTCTCGCTCAAGTCCTTGCGCCACACGTTCAAGAGAATCTACATTCAAAATCATTTCAGATGCCGACAGTCCATTTATATGACGCCGTAAAGCAGTCAGATCATTGTACATATCCATTACCTCACTATCACCGCTTTCCTCAAGCAATTTGCTGAACTCTATCTCACTGTTCAACAGCAATCCTTTGCTCAACAAAATACCATTATATCCATTTTCGAAAACAGAGTCAGTACGGAATCCATAGGCTATGTTGTGTATATATGTTTCGAACCATATTTTATATTTTTCCCAAAACATATTTCTCTCATTTGCAGTCAAGTCTATAAAAGTTTCTTTTATTATATCTGATACTAATTTTGTGGCATCAATAGAATATCTTATAGCTTCCTTAGATTTTATCGTTCTATAATATTTCGATAAATAAAACAATGATAAAACATAATCAGGATGTTCTTTTGCATAAAACTTTCCTCTAATATTCATTGCCTCTGTTTCAAGTCTTATTGCTTCTATATAGTTTTCTTGTAAAAAATAGTATCCTGCAAGATCACTTAATATTTTTGCATAATTCAAATTGATATTGTTTTTATATTTATCATAAGAAGCCATATTATAAACCGTTAGCATCAAATTCTCCAAAAAGTTATCATGAAAGGTGTTATATATTGATAATGTAATAGCAGTTTCATTATATATTTTTTTCAGTGTCCTCTCAAAAATATTTGCAGCTTCAGTACCCAAATTTATCGCCTCAGTATGATTTCCACACGAAGAATAGCAACCCGCCAGCCTGTTTAATGCCATTGCATAGCTAAAATGAGCTTTACCAAAAATTCTTCCTAAAATATTTATTGCTTTGTTTCCTTGCCTTATTGCTTCACTATAATTTTTAACAGCAAAATTATATAATGCCAAATTACTCAATGCAATTGCATAATCGGAACATTCTTTACCAAATAATTCCTCAAAAATAGACAACGCCTCCGTTCCTTGATTAATTGCTTCTGTATAATTTCCAAGAGAATAACTGTATAATGCCATATTTCGTAATGCTATGGCATAATCAGGATGTTCTTTGCCAAATAATTTCTCAAAAAGAGATAACGCCTCTGTTCCTTCTTTCATTGCCTCAACATAATTTCCTTTAGAATAATTGAATAATGACATATTTCGTAATGCAATGGCATAATCTGAACTTTCCTTACCTACAATTTTTTTTGTCATATTTAACACAAACATTCCTTGTATTGTTGCTGTCCCATAATCACTAAAAACATAATTATATAAAGCCTGATTTCTCAATGCTATCACATAATCATAATAGTTATCATCTGGAACATATCCATAAAAATACGTTGTTGAAAGAGCAAACATTGCTGCTTTAAATGTTTTCTTCTGTAATGAACTAGATAGACTAGAATATATCTTATTTCTCAAAGACTTGGCATATTCAGGGTGTCTTTTATTGAAAATTTTCTTAAAAATATTCAGTGACTCTTTTCCCAGACTTATTGCTTTTGAATAATTTCCCTGTAAATAATTATAATACGCAATATCTCTCAATGCTATTGCAAAAGAAGGATGTTCCATACCTTTCGTATTTATTAGAATAGACAGCACATTGATTTCCAAATTTATTGCTTCCTTATTTTTTCCCCAGTAACTATTGTAAAAAGCTAACTTACTAAGCGAATAAGCATAATATTCAGATTTTTCTCCATAACATCTTTTCATTATCTCGACGAAAGTTCCGGCATACTCTAATGCTCTTTTATCATTCATCATCATATAGCAATCGGCTATGAAATATATGGTATTGGCACAGAAAATATGATAGTCTCCCAAGAAAGACCGCTCTATATCCGATGCCCTGAGATAACATTCAAGTGCTTTTTCATAATTTTTTAAGCCATAATATCCATTGCCTGACTGCAACAATGAATCAGACTCAACAGTAAACCGTCTGTCAACAGGCGGAAAACGGTAAAACATATCTATACTTGCCGCTGTGGCTGTATCGCCTATATTATAATAACACGACGCGAGCCACATGGCTGAATAATCGCGCCTCTTGTCTGTTGAATCTAAAACAGACTTGTCTATTCTGTCACTTTCCTCAAAAAGAGGTATCGCCTTATCATACTGTTTCTGCCCGTATAATTTCACTCCCAAAGCGAACAATGAATCCGATTTCGACAGTTCCTGTCTGCTTTGAGAAAACAAAACCATAGGGACTAACATGCATATGTAAATAAAAATATTTCTCATAAATGTTCAGGAAAATATTTACATATTTTTTATATTGCAATATCTACACAGCATCAATATCATAAAAAAGCCATACAGCCGAACAATATTATTCATCCTGCTCCAATCCAAGTTTATCTATTACATCCTCGGTTATGATCTTTGCCGGTGCCTGCAGAGTGGTTATCACCCATGATTGCGTAATTTCATCCCATTGCTGTTTTGATATCATCTGCCATGTTGTGTCTATGAAGTTTTCCTTTGGTTTCATCTTTTTCCGGCGTTTACGGTCTTTCTTCCAATTTTCACGATACTCATCCGTAACGTTACATGTTTCCTTAAGTTCTATAGATAATTCGTATTGTCCTGTACCCCAAGAATCTCTATATTCGCCGTGTCCATCACGATAACCTATGAAAGAACGCGGAACGATAAAACTCTCACCTATTATTTCATACGCGGCCGTCTCACCTTCTTTGCGCACATAACGCAAAAAACCTTTTGCATCCAACGACTTTTCATCAACCGGTATATTTATCTTGAAACTACCAAGCTCCTGGTCTTTCTGTAACTGTGTGATATAATTCATCCATGAGGATATCACACTGATGTTCATCGACAGACAAAAGTTCTGTCGTTCTTTAAAACTGTACGGCAAGTCTAGCGACGTATTAGGAAGATTTGAATGTAAAGGACTTATTATCAAAGTGTCGAGTACCAGTTCGAACTTGGAATGATTGATTATCCTGTTGATTTTAGAGCGGTCTATATGACACGAAATATAAAATACTGTGTCATTACCTTCCTTACGCAGACATCCTATTCCGTCAAACTGCATACCTTCAGGATCCAGTGCGCCTTCAAAAGACATTTTCTTGTAAAAATCGTTCAATTCGGAAACGGTACTTATTTTTGTCTTGTAGACATTCTCGGCCTTCACCATTTCCTCCCATTCCTTCTTCTGTCTGGCGTTTCTTGTTATTAAAGAAGCTATTGCATTGACTCCTAAGTCAATGACACTTGTTACATAACCAGAGGCAATACCTTTCACAGATTCCTTGCCAGCATCGAACAGTTCGCCCAGATATCCGGACCTTTTACTCCTATTCTCACACTCCTTGGCTATCTCTTTCGCCAGATCATCGCTTGTGTATATGAATGTCTGGTATTCGGCATATTGCGCTCTTACCACAACAGATGCAATCATAAACATTAAAGTTAAAAAGATCTTTTCCATCAGATATGTTTTTGTTATCGGGTTAATAAATGAAACTTATCACTCACAAAGCAGCAATTATGCCTTCGGCTAATAAACATATATTACTGGTAATACAAATATAGTTCTCTGGCTACATACTACGTAAAAGGTATGATTTATCTATATCTATCAATACACAATAATATTGTTGGCAAATCCTTGGTGACGGGACACTATTATGTATATCCGTCACCAACATGTATTATTATATATCTTATAAATGCAAGCAGTCTATATCAGTCGTAGTTTTATCATACCATAATCCAAATTACGGTTTCTTAATCCCGGCCACATTATTCACAATGTTTGTAGTTACAAATATCATCTTCACCATGTCTTCAACACACACCCACTCATACACACTGTGAGCGGCCTGTTGGGCACTATATATGCACGGTCCGCCACGCAAACCCTTTGCAGCCATCATAGCCGATGTAGTGCCGCCACGCTCACTGCTCGGACTCATTTTCATACCGACACGGGCAGCACTATTCATTATCAGGTCGGCCGTGCCTGGATACATAGTATAAGCAATGTTCTCATACTGCACAGTCTCCGGTCCGACTTCAACTTTTACAAACGGATAAGCCTCCGCCGCAAGCCTTTCGGCATCGCGCAGCATCTGACGCAGAGTGTCGCCCTCGTTCTTGTCGAAATAGCGCAGGCGCACCTTCACAAGATAATCCTCGGATACTTCCTTACCTGCTTCATCCGTCGGATGAACCATTGAGTAACAGTGTATGTATCCCTGCTTGTCCTTGCTTGCCGAAGGATGCTTGGCCGGGTCTATTTGTCCTATGAAATAAGAAGCGGCGGTCAGAGCATCGCCATATTTGTTCACGAATCCTTCACCGGGATGGGCATCATGGCCGCGGAAACGATAAGTGATCATCGATGCCGTGAAATTCTCCACCGAGAAACGGTCTGGCATATTGCCATCCACGTCTATCACAATGTCCGGACTGCCGTCCACATACTTCGCTTCAAAACGGTCGGCGGCACGACCTATGTCCTCGTTCTGTGAGAACACCATATAAACATCACCATGCTTTATCTTCTTGTTATTCACCAACTGCTCCGCCAGTCCCACCAGAATCGTTACACCGGCCTTGTCGTCTGCCCCGAGAAGCGTCGAACCATCCGATGTTATTATCGTCCTTCCCTTGCAGTTCTTCAGATACGCGCCCTGCGGAGTCTCCGGACTCAGCACTATTCCAGCCGGAAGCTTTATTTCACCGCCGTCATAATTCTCATGCACTATAGGCTTGATGTTCTGTCCCGGAGCCTCCGGCGTCACGTCAAGATGAGCCATGAACATCAAAGAAGGCACACTCTTGCCTTTCATGTTTGAAGGAATCTTCACATATACATACTGGTCAGCGCTGCGCGTTATCACAGCATTGCTTCCCTTGCATATTCCACGCAGTTCGTTTTCCAGATACTCGGCCATATTTATCTGTCCCTCTGTCATCGGAAAAGCATTCATATCGGCCGTATCAACACTCTGGCTGCTTATCTTTGCATAATTAATGAAACGGTTTTTAGCTTTTTCTGTCAGGACATTCAGTATTTTTCTGTTGTTTTCTATTATTTTATCAATATTAAGAGTGGGCAGTGCTCGTTTCGGAATATTCGATGGAAGATTATTCTTTTTTGCTTCCGTTTCTTTATTTTTCGTTTTAATATACACAGAATCATAAAGAGGTAGTACGACTCCTCCTACCCTCAAAGGTATCTTAGGCCGTAAAGGATTTATAGGAACAATTGGCACTTTTGGCGGAACATTAGGTAATTTTGGGTTTTTGGATAAAACTTTCGCAATATTTTTTATTCTTTTTATAGGCTGAGCAGTCGCTTCGACCGTCACAAAACTATATGCTGCGACACATAAAAATATTACCAATAATCTGTGTTTTGCTTTCATAATTACTAAATTTAATGATTGTTTTCCAATAAATTACACACGCTTAATTTAATAACACTGTCACTATAGACAGTTTGTCAAAAGTCAGTTTTCAGAAAATATATCTGTTTTTCCTTAAGATCCATGTCATGGTTCTGGACATCTTCCGTTTTTATTAATCTCTCCAGACTTCAATCAAACCACAACATCATATAGCCAAACACTATTTTATCACAGGCACATTCCATATAATACTATAGGCCCGCATCCTATATTTTGCAAATATAGCGATTATATAACATCATGTCAACAATATACATACATTATTTTAAACACTTGATTCCAATATTTTCTATTTCAAATTATTAAAACAAGCACTATTTCTACAATTCCATTTAATCTGATTGTGTCACAATATTACCACTTCGCTCCGAATACAGCTATATTTGCAACCAACCAAACCTTAGATTGAAAATATCGCGGCTATGAGAAGATATAGAAAATCAGTTTGCAATTTAAAATTCAAATTCTGTCGTATTATTATTTATTCTGAACATAACACGAAAACGCTATAATACTACATTCCCGACATTTTCCTATAAAAGCCTGCAACACCGGCAGTACAATACAATCCAAAGCTTTACGACTATAATATCAGACCGTTTCCACAATCATAAACATACGGTGTGACAGTCTTTTTATGACATAAGAAAAGGTAGAAAATACAATAAAAGTAAATTTTTAATTAATATTTATTAACTTTCACTTTCATAAACCTATTCTTTTATTTCATATATTTGTATTCCGATTTGAAAGACAAATACCATAAAATAATAACTAATTGATATATTTTTACCTCACAATTATAAACATTTAAAACACCTCGTATGAAAAAATTATTATTCATTCTCATTGCTCTCATAGGATGTTTTGTCACGCTCGAGGCGCAAGTGCCCTACCAACGCGCCACCGGTACGCAGACAAAGAACCTGAGACAACTGAACCGTGAACAACACTTTGCGAAGAGCAAGAAGTCAGAAAAAAGCCGTGCCGGCGCCAAGTATGCGGGCGAAGTGCCCGACAATGCCATCGAGGTGCCGTTCTCACACGACCTGGGGAAAAACAGCGATGCGGTTGACATTGTGAAACAATACACTTTCATAGATGCCAACAATGACGAAAGAAGCTGGCAGATAGCAAAAGTAAATAACTACAGCGCGTGCATGCCACCAAAGGCTGAAGGCGTGGAGGCAAGCGACGACTGGATGATATCTGTGCCTGTGCACATGACTCCGGGCGACTATGTCGTGGCTTTCGACCTCGGATACATGGGCAGCGGAGCGACCGGCGTGAATGTGGAAGTGAAGCTGGGAACGGCTCCGACAGTGGAAGGAATGACCAAGGAAATCGTAGCTCCTACTTTTTTCACTACAAAAGACCAGACAACTTATGAATACAACTGCAATATAACGGAAGAAGGATATTATTATATAGGTGTGCACAATCTCACCACAAAAGAAATGAACGGCACCGTGAAGCTCTTCAATCTGAGCGTGAGAAGCGGCAGCGTTGAGCCTGTCATTCCGGTGGATCCGCCCGCAGCAGGCGAACTGACATGGGTGCTCGCTCCAAAAGGTGAGCTGAAGGCCGACCTTACCTATACCGCTCCTACAAAGACAAAATCGGGAGCCGACCTCACGGAGATAACCAAGGTGGAGATAACATCGCGCTGGGGCGTTGACAAATTCACCTATGAGAACGTGAAACCGGGTGAGGTGATTGAGATAAAAGACGTGGAAATGTATGCCGGATACAACAACCGCTTCACCGCAGTGGCATACGTCGGAGAGACAGCCGGCGAGGAACTGGAATACACCGACATATACTGCGGACCGGACGCGCCGCTTGCTCCGCAGAACGTGAAGCTCGTGGTGAGCGACGATTTCAAGTCAGCTGTGCTCTCATGGGATCCTGTCGGCGAGACAGGTATGAACGGCGGATATGTGGATCCGACACAAGTGACATACTACATATTCGATGCCTTCGGCTCATACTACGATCCTGCCATAGCAACCACCACCGAGACATCCATCAAAATAGACTATCCGGACCTCAAGGGTCAGGACTTCGTGGCTTATCAGGTGACTGCCGGATATGAAGACAACTACTCCGACTATACCAACTCTTCGATTGTCACAATTGGCGAACCCGACAAAGCGCCTTACGGCGAATCGTTCGCTAACGGCATATACGACAATGTATGGCTCGTAGATCCTCAGTCTGACTACAGCAACCAGATGATGGGAACTGTTGACGATGATTATTTCGCGTCGCTCATCGACCCCACCGACCCTGAAGCACCCGCTCCGCTCACATCGCAGGACGGCGACAACGGATTCTTCTACTGGCTGCCTTACGAGAAAGATGTGATGTACGGAATGATATCAACACGCGTCGATATATCAGCCACAGCCAACCCTGCACTCGAGTTCTGGTATCAGGGACAGGGCAGCGCCATCGACGTGCTTGTGTCAAAAGACAACGATCCTCTTGAGGTTGTGAAGACCATCGACCTGAAAGAGACGCCTACCACAGACGGATGGACTCTGGCTTCTGTGCCGCTCAACGCTTACAAGGACTCCAAGGCCATTCAGTTTGAGCTGCGTCTGCGCGCCATCCACAACGACGACAACAACACATGGAGCGTGCCAATAGACAACATACGCATACGCGACGTTGTTGACAAAGATCTGCGCCTCGTTTCAATGGATGCTCCTGAAAGCGTGAAAGTAGGCGAGAAGATGACTCTGAAGGCACGCATAGAGAACATAGGCAACGACATAACGGCAGGAACAGTGGAATGGACTGTGAACGGCAAGAAGGTGGGAACATCCGAAATACCGGCTATGAATACCAACGCTTTTGCCGACGTAGAATTTGAGTATGACGTACCTATAAACTCTTCGGAGTCGCTACAGGTGAAAGCCGCAACCGTACTCGAAGGCGACGGATGCGAAACCAACAACGCAGCGGAAAAGACAGTCAGCGTGAAGCTGAACGACTATCCTACAGTGACCGACCTCACATACGCTCTGTCTGAATCAGGTTCTACCGTAAACCTCTCATGGTCGGCACCATCGCTCGATGGACTCACCGACGCAAAGACCGTGAACGAGGACTTCGAGACCCCCGACTACACACCTATGTCTATCACGGGAGCAGGCAAATGGACCGTTTACGACGGAGACAAACTTGACACATACAACATTTTCCGCGAGACAAACAACCCGTATCAGACACAGCCTATGGCATTCCAGCTGTTCAACCGCACCGTAGCCGGAGTACCTGACATATACTGGGCCGACGCTCAACCGCACAGCGGAGAGACATTTATGATGGCTCCGAGCTGCTCATACGATTACAACGACAACTGGCTCATCTCTCCTGAACTCTCCGGCAACGCACAGACAGTGTCGTTCTGGGCAAAGAGCTGCATGATATCATGGGGTGAGACATTCGAAGTGCTTTACTCTACCACAGGCAACAACCCTGAAGACTTCACACAGACTGTCGATGTTGAGAACTTCCCGGCAGACGGAATCATACCTGAAACATGGACCGAATATAAGGTCGCTCTACCCGAAGGCGCAAAGCATTTCGCTATACGTCACAGAACATACGACACACTCGCGCTGCTGATAGATGACGTAACATTCGAAAGCGCGCCCGATGTTCCTGAAGACATAGCACTCGTAGGCTACCACGTATTCCGCGACGGCGTGCAACTGACCGGCGAACCTGTCATCGAGACAACCTACAGCGACACTCCTCTGGCAGGAAGCAACGCAACCGACGGACAGGAATTCACATACACCGTCGTACCGGTTTACAACTACGGTCCGGCTCCTGTGAGCAACGCCGTGACAGTATCTGTAAGCACCGGCATAAGTAACATAGACAGCGACGAAAGCGCAGCCAAGAGCACATACTACAGCATCAACGGTATGAGAGTGAACGAAAGCAACCTCACTCCAGGCATATACGTGAAAGTTACAAACGGACAATCTAAGAAGATCGTTGTGAAATAAAATAATTAAATCACAATAATTGTCCTACCGGATATGTTTAAGCGGGATATTGTCTAAAGACAGTGTCCCGCTTATTCTATGTTTAACTGATAGATTGCGGTGCCTTCTCGTCCGCAGAATAAAACTTATCTGATATAAATCTCCACTTTTCAAACCGCCATTTAACCACAATAATAAACGTCTTACGTTTAATAACCATATACCCACCCCACGCAAAAACGCAGTCCGCAGCTTTTTTCTTTTGCCCAAGGCACACATGTTCATGGACAGCGGAGAGCATAAATATAATTTTAAAATTTTTATACTTATTATCTTTTATTCTGATATTTATACATACTTTTGCATCATATATACAATTAAAAAAAGCATACGCACATCGTATCATAGAAAAAACATAGAACACAACAGACTTTTATTATGAAAAAAAGTACCGGAAAATATACCCCAGCACTTATTCTTTATTTATTAATGGCCGGAACAGCCGTTCATGCTGAGACTCAGACCGGAACGTCGGCGATGCCACGTGGCACAGAAGAAGGCACGGAGTTATGCGGACAATCCATACCCGCCACCACACCAGGAGTGGCAGAAAACGCCGCCGCTTACACCTTAAACCGCTACACTCAGCCCGGACTGTCGCCCTCGCCGCAGCTTTACGGTGAGAACATGATATCTGCTGAGCCCGAATATCAGCACCACACCATTTATGCAAACCTAAACTACGGACGCATCATAAGCACGGTTTACATGGTCGAAGGTGCCTCGGGCAATCCCAAGAACGGATTTTCATGGCAGCTGGGTTACGAATGGACGGCCAAGGCAGGAATCGGAGCAGGACTCATGTATAACGGTTTCAAGTCGTCGTTCTACATGTACGACATTAAATGCAACGTGAACCTGACGTACATCGCGCCGCAGATTGTCTATAAAAAATACTACGACACATGGGCTTTCGAGGCAAAGGCAGGAGTAGGATATTTCAATTATAAAGAATCGGCAACAGGTGTGTCGGGCTCGATGTCGGGCCTGGGATACAATCTGCATTTGGGTATCGAATATCTGGTGGCCGAACATGTGGGCATCGGCGCGTCGATAGGATACATCGAAGGTTCGCTGCCCGAACAGAGAGAAGCCACCGAGCACAACAAACGCACGGGAATGTCAACGCTCAACATAGGTGCCGGCGTAAGATTCCACTTCTGATTGCGCACCTAAGACACGCACGTGCGGCATTTATCGGCACACTTATCCACAAATTCATAAACAAAAATGTTAGGAACATTTATTTTCATAGAATTCATAATAATTTTTGTCTTCATTGCCGTTATCGTGATGCAGATAATCCTGTTTTTCAAGATATGGAAAATGACCGACGATGTGGCCGAACTGAAGAATTTCCTGTTAATGAGATTCTCAAAACACGGCCGGACAAACGCGGCATCAGCATCCACAAGATACAGACTGGCGACATACAAGCCCAAAAACCTGAAAGTGATTGTCATGGAGAAGGAGGGCGAACACGTGTATAAATGCATGTCGGTTGACGGAAAGAGCCTTTACTACTTCAACGAGGAGAACCTGCAATATGAGGATAACGGCGACAATGAATCAGCGCCGAAAACTGAAAACAACAGCAACGTGAAGACACCGTCTGACGACAACGCAAACGAACCGCAGCCCTGATGCTTGCGTTAACATAACAAGAATAAAGACCGAAAAAACATTTCCACGCTCACTGTTTAATAATTGTGGAAAAACAGAAAAAAGGGATTGGCCCAACAGCCACATCCCTTTATTTTTTAGTTATGACGCCCTCACGCTTCCGCATAACGCTTTCACGCCATATATGAAGCTTCATTACCCTTCATCCTTAAAACCAGATCACATGATGATTTCCGTCCCATCCACGCAATAATCCAAACGTAACGGCAGTTCAGTCTGTCTGATACCGATTTCTCATTCCGCACCTATCCATAACGTAACAGCCGCCCCACACTCTGATAATGCGGCATACTGCCAGCCATACAATACAACATTATTCCCCGTAACAATAACTATCCGTTCTTATCATACAGCCCGCCGATCCCCATACACATACTAACAACTTTATCAACACCTGAAGAATAAAAGTTAAACATACCAGTATCTTGCCGTAACAATGTTTTCCCGCACCATATATATTCTTGATTTACAACATATTATACAAGTATTCCAAACCTTTTATAAACATATAAAATAAAAACGTTTTCATTTATTCCAAATAGGTTATCAACACTTTTCCCATTATGAGAAAACGCCATATTTTATCCCTTTTCCACGGTCTGCCGTATCCTTTTCCCCAGCCTTTCCGACAGTAAACCGCCGTACTTCATCCCCATATAATCCATAAATGGCCTGAAAACGCCCTAAATACGCCTTTAAAAGCACATATAATGCACCCGGAAAGCATAATCCACATATATGAAAAGCAAGCGCAACATATATAAAAAGCACGACAAGCACATTCCCAACCCATAAATAACACATTCCGATGACCGCAGAACCCCATAACGATAATCCTCCGATTCTCCACAAAACACCCCTTCAACCATGTTAAAAACCGTCGAAAAACCCTAAACGACACCTTTCCACCCATACTTAAACAATAACTGTATAAAACCCGTTGAAAAGTGTTGATAACCACGTGGAAAACCATACTAATAACTCCGGGGATATCAACAGCCAAAACCACAGCCACTTTTATTTGTGGATATTCACATAGTTATTAAAATTTTTTCCGCAAGTTTTCCATAATTATTTAGCAGAAAATTTTATAAACTTATTAACTTTGCACAATGTAACACACTTTGTTGATAAACGCCATATATGGCTGAAAGTCAGCAAATACTTATTAAGAAAAGCCGTTGATAATGCGTGGCTCTAATGTTGATATCAAAATATGCAAGTAAAACACTGAAAAGTTCTGAACATATAAACGGCATATCATCATAATCATATTTTTTATTTTTAAAATAAGAAATAAATATATAATGATATATGATTGTGGAGAATGAGGGATAACATGAGCCGGAAGGATAACGTGCTGAAGCAAAGGTAACAATGTAAATAGGTAAAACTAAATATTTATGGTGAAAAACGAATGGATTGAAAAAGGCTATGCCGACGAACCGGTGGAGGAAGGCATTGACCTGAAAAAAGAAATAAGACGACTGTGCAAGGAGAAGAACGCCGTGCTGCTCGCCCATTATTACACTCCGGGCGAGGTGCAGGAGTGTGCCGACTTCATAGGCGACTCGCTCGCACTGGCACGTCAGGCTGCCAAGACCGACGCCGACATAATAGTAATGTGCGGCGTGCACTTCATGGCTGAGACCTGCAAACTGCTCAGTCCGGAGAAGAAAGTGCTCACGCCCGACCTTAATGCCGGATGCTCGCTGGCCGACTCTTGCAAGGCCGAAGACCTGAAGAAGTTCAAGGAGGAGCACCCGGGCTACAAGGTGGTGAGCTATGTCAACACCACCGCTGCCGTGAAAGCGCTGACCGATGTGGTGGTGACGAGCGGCAACGCAAAGAAGGTTGTGGACTCGTTTCCGAAGGATGAGAAACTCATATTCGGTCCCGACTACAATCTCGGATCGTACATCAACTCTGTCACCGGACGCGACATGCTGCTCTGGAACGGCGGATGCCACGTGCACGAGAAGTTCTCGGTGGCCGAGATAGTGAAGCTCAAGAAGGAGCATCCGGGCGCTGTCGTGATGGCGCACCTGGAGTGCAAGGGTCCTGTACTGGCCATAGCCGACGTGAAGGGCTCAACGGCCGTGATGCTGAAATACGCAATGGAGCACGACGACAAGGAGTACATAGTAGCCACGGAGGCAGGCATACTGCACGAGTTGCAGCGCAGCTGTCCTGACAAGAAGTTCTATCCCGTTCCGCCGGAAGTGAGCGAGGGCTCCGTGGGATGCTCGTGCAACGAGTGCGAGTTCATGAAGCTGAACACCCTGCGCAAGATATACAACACTCTGAAATATGAGTGGCCGGAGGTGAATGTAGATGCCGACATAGCGCGCGAGGCCGTTAAGCCGATAGAGCGCATGCTGGAGTTGAGCTGAAAATAAATATGGTCGTACGTATGGTTTTTCCATTTATATATAGTTATTTTATGGTGGATAAATTATACGTACGATTTTATAACCTTTTGAATATAATATTCTTATACCATTTAAGAGCACTTCAAGTAAGCTGCATTTATTGAAACGCTTTTTCAAGCAAAATGGTATTATCTTCAATTCTGTGCGGAATAGGTGTTTTGCAGGTAAAAATTCACCATCGGTCTTGGCCGTGTATTTATTATTGAATAACATGACAAAAGATTTTTTGAAACCGTTTACTAAAGATCCGTTTCTCTTGCTTCTGATGATACTGACAGGCATCGTGATAATAGGAATAGCGTATTATTGTGAATCCATATTGCTTATAGTGTTGCTTTCTCTGTCTGTATTCATTGCGTCAGTTCTTATTTATTGTTTTTGCAAAAAACAGTAGTTGTAAGAATTGTCATAAGAAGAAATAATTGAAAACAATATGGAATAACAAATTTAAAGTATAGAATAATACATTTAATATGTCATCAATGCTTCTTCGATTTTACGGGGAAGCTTTTTTTGTGTTGTAATAAAGGCTATTTTGAGTGCTAAAATAGCCTGTTTTGGGTGGTGAAATAGTCTATTTCGCAAGCTAATAAAGCCCGTTCTGTAAGATGAAATGGTATTTTTTGCAAGCTGTATGTCAAGAAAAGGCGGATTGAAAGAGAATTTACAGCGTTCGGAAACTGTTGTCGGGAGTTTTTGACGGCAAAAAAGCAGAAATGGGGACTGGCGGAAGTAGGATATTCAAAAAAATTCGGTCATTTAACAATATTTAGTTGCGAATAATTTGCAGATGCGAAATTTTCGCATTAAATTTGCGAATGAAAACAAATAAGTGATGGAAACAATAGAAAATATAAAGCAGGCAGGACTGAGAATGACACCGCAGCGCAAGACTGTTTATGAAGCGATGATGGAGCTGCGTCATGCGGGCATAGACGAGATAATAAAGAAAGTGCAATCGATGGACAGCGAGATGACGGTTTCGACAATATATCGTATACTCGACTCTTTCTGTGCGGCCAACCTGCTGTCGCTCGTATTCAATCCTGACATAGGCAAGAGCTATTATGACATCACGGTGAAGGAACACCACCATGTGTTCAAGGGCCAGAAGATAATGGACTATATGGACGACGGACTGACGGCTCTTATAAGACAGTATCTGAAAGAAAAAAATTTCGCACCAGAAGATATCGAAAAGGTACAGGTGCAGATAATAATGAATGAATCAAAATCTAACCCCTAAAATTTAAAAGAAATGAGAAGTATCACAACATTTGATTTGCAGTACGCACATAGATTTTATGGCTTCCAGGGCGAAGCGCAGTATCTTCACGGTCATACAGGAACTCTGACCATCGAAGTGGAGGACACAGTGGAGAAAGGTGTCAACATGGTTTATCCGTGCAACGAGATACAGAAGGTGGCATGGGACGTGCTGAAGAATTTCGACCATTCGCTGATACTCCGCGAGGACGATCCGCTGTTGCCGGCAGTGCTCGACGTGTACGAGAAGCAGGGCATACGCAACGGTCATCCGCAGAACAAGATGAAGGGCGAGGCCTTCAAGACAGAGTTGGCTACGGCTTATCCGGATGCACGTCTGGTGGTTACTAAGGAGACTATGACCGTCGAGGGCATGATAAAGATTGTCTACGATCTGCTCAAAGACAAGCTGAACATAGCCAAGATAACATTCACGAGCGGAGTAAATGCAGGTTCGGCCGAGTTCGATACGAAGAACAACATCGACCGCTGTCCTCTCTGTGGCGTTGCCCTCAACGAAGAAGGTGTTTGCCCGAAGTGTGGCTACAGAAAGAATTGATGCGCGTATTATGAAACAGTGGCGGTAAAGCCGCTGACCGCAGAAGTATGATTGAAGAACGGACGGAAAGTTGCAGGATGGCTTTCCGTCTGTTTTTTGTTTGTATATAATAAATGTGGATGATGTGGAAAATATTTAAAAACTTGGTTTTCCTTATTGCTTTTGCACTCACCTTTCGCTATCTTTGCATAAGATAGGATTCGGTTCGGCAAAGCCAAATCCGGAAAACAAATGTTTTTCCTCTTGGTCTCTGCGCTCACCTTTCACTATCTTTGCAAAATATACGGATGATGTCATACTTGTGAGAGTATGGCTGATTGCTTCCTGAATCTGTTAATAAACTACCTGATTTCTCATAAAAGTAACATCAGAAGGTGTTTTACTTATATAGATGACTGTATTGTTTCAAAGGATTATCCATCATCAAAATAATTCACGATCATGAGAAAATTTATACTTTGTATGTTTCTTACGGTTTCATGTGCTGTGGTAGCCATGGCGGATGAAAAAACAGACCTAGTGAGATATGTGAATACTCTCCAAGGAACAAATTCCAATTTCACCATAACCCACGGCAATACATATCCTTCCGTGACGCTTCCCTTTGGTATGCACTCATGGTCGGCACAGACCGGAGTTAACGGCGACGGATGGAAGTATCAGTATGACAGAGATTCCATACGCGCGTTCCAGCAGGCCCATCAGTGCAGCTCCTGGACCAACGATTATTTTGTTTACAGTCTTATGCCGGTGTCGGGCAGGCTGAAGGTTGACCAGTATGAGAGGGCTGCAAGGTTCAGTCACAAGAACGAGACGGCGAAACCTCATTATTACAGTGTACTTTTCGACAATGGAACAAAGGCCGAAATATCTCCTGTGGAAAGAGGCGCCCATCTGCGTTTCTCATTCCCCAAGGGTGAGAAGGCTTTTGTGGTGCTCGACGGTTATACGGGCATGTCTTCAGTGAATATCGATCCCAAGGCGCGCAGAATAACCGGATACGTGAGAAACGGCCGCCTGCTCCACCCCGGCTCACGCAATTATTTCGTGATAGAGTTCGACAAACCGTTTGTCTCTTTCGGCACATGGGACAACACTACGGGAGAGATTTTCTCCGGAAGACTGTCTGACGAAGGCAAGGGTAAGGGCGCTTATATAGAATTTGCGAAAGGCACAAGGGTGCAGATAAAGACTGCATCGTCGTATATAAGTCCGGCACAGGCCGACCTGAATCTCACAAGAGAGCTTTCAGGATTCAAGTCGTTCGACCAGACAAAGCAGGCGGCATGGAGAATATGGAACAAACATCTGTCGCGCATTCTGGTGGAGGACGACAACGAGGAAAACAAAGCCACATTCTATTCGTGCTTCTTTAGGGCAAGCATATTCTCAAGAAAGTATTATGAGCTCGATGCCGAAGGCAAACCTTATTATAGAAGTCCTAACGACAACAAGATATATTCGGGCTACTATTACACGGACACGGGCTTCTGGGACACGTTCAGGGCGCAGTTCCCTTTGACCTGCATACTCCATCCTACCATGCAGGGACGCTACATGAACGCCATGCTCGACTGTCAGAAACAGTTCGGGTGGCTGCCCTCATGGTCATTCCCTTTCGAACAGGGAGGAATGATAGGCAACCACGCCATATCACTCTTTGCCGATGCATGGGCCAAAGGTCTGCGCACGTTCAAGCCGGAGGATGTTCTGAAAGCCTATCTCCACGAAGTGACAAACGACGGGCCGGGTAATCCGGCCAACGGCAGAAAGGGCTGGAAAGAATATTTCACGTTGGGCTATATTCCTTATCCAGATGTGAGAGAAGCCACGGCAAAGACTCTGGAATACACCTATGACGACTGGTGCGCATACGAACTGGCAAGAGTTACTGGAAACAGTTATTACGAGGAGATATTCAAAAAACAGATATACAATTATAAAAACGTGTTCGATGCTTCCACCGGATTCATGAGAGGACGCCATAAGGACGGCACATGGGTTGAGAATTTCGATCCGGCCGAATGGGGCGGTCCGTTCACCGAGGGTTGCGCATGGCATTACCTGTGGTCGGTGTTCCACGATCCGGCAGGTCTGGTATCGCTCCTCGGAGGCGACAAGGCCTTCGTTGCCAAGATGGACTCCGTATTCACCGTTTCCAACGAGTTTAAGGTCGGTACATACGGTTTTGCCATACACGAGATGACAGAGATGAAGGTGGCAAACATGGGACAGTATGCCCACGGCAACCAGCCAATACAACACATGGTGTATCTTTACAACTACGCAGGCGCTCCATGGAAGTCGCAGCAGAAGGCCAGAGAGGTGATGACACGCCTTTACAATTCTACAGAAAATGGCTATCCGGGCGATGAAGACCAGGGACAGACTTCGTCGTGGTATGTGCTGAGCGCGCTCGGATTCTACAGCGTATGTCCCGGAACCGACCAGTATGTTCTGGGAAGTCCTCTTTTCAAGAAGGTGACAGTGACGATGGAAGACGGTCGGAAATTCGTCATAGAGGCAGAAGGTAACAGCAAGGATGCCGTATATATACAGGAAGCTGCGCTGAACGGAAAGCCTCATACAAGAAACTATCTGACGTATAAGGAGATTGTGGACGGCGGAGTGTTCCGTCTCAAGATGTCCGACAAACCTAATACATCAAGAGGTACGGACATATCGGATAGACCTTATTCTGTTTCGACAGCGGATAAATGATGAAAAGTGATTGTACAATGAATAAATATCACACTTAAATTACAATTTTTTTCAGATGAATAATAAAAGCAGAAAAAATCTATTATATTTGTACCTGTAAAGATTGCAGATGCTGTAATGAAATATATTATAATAGAAATAGTATTCTGTATTAATGACATGTAAAGTTATTTTTAATAATAAAAATATAAATACAAATTAAAATCATTTTGCCTATGAAATAGTTTCAAATGAAAAAAGACATATAGTAAAAGAGCGTTAGCTTTATTCATTGCAACCCGAAATCTGGAAAATTTCATAACATTGCAAATAATAAGGTTACCGTTCATGCCGTTTGGCGTGAACTGACTTTATTGTAATGTGGGTATTCCAGAACCTCGGGTGCGTAAAGTTTGGTTTCACGCCATTTTTACGTTTTTGTCTGTCATAACTAAAAGATTCATCATTTATTAACCGCATGGCTTGAAACCGGTTATGCACAAAAACATCAAAATCATGAAAATTAAAAATTTATTGTTTCTCGTTCCAATGTTAGTAATGTCATTATGTCTTGTTTCTTGTGGAGATGATGACGATGACGATTTAAATAACGGAAATTCAAATGGAGATAATACGGAAATAAAAGGCGATTATACTGCAACAACATCGGTAAAAACTATAACTCTAGCATGCCAACATGGTTATATAGGAAATAAGAGTGAAGATGAAAAAAAAATTTATGAGGATTTTAATAATTTATATACATTAGCCTTATCTGGTGGAAATATTTGTTTTACTCATTATGTAAGAAACTCAGGATATTTTTCAACTACATTTTCATTTGGGGATAAAGATAAATATCATGGAATAAAAGATATAGGTAAAGTTGGTTCTTTGTCTAATATAAATTCAAAAGAAAGAGTCAACGATTATACAAAGAGTTATGTGTTTGCAGGAGATCCTAGGTGGTATAATTTTTCTATTGTACAACCCAATCATGGCTATACTACATATTTCACAACGGAAAACAACGAAGTTAAATATATGCGTATTTTCATAAAAGGCTACAGTCTCAGTGATGATGTAGGCCTTGCTTCAATTACAATCCAATACCAATTATATTAAATAAAGTGAGTTAAAATATAAATATATCATCATTTTTTTATATTGAATTCATTTTGAAAAATAGTAGTTGCAGACATTCTTATTAGAATTGTCTGCAACTATTCAAGAGAAATTTAATAATATATTTTACTTTTCATTGAACTGTTCCACCAGTTCGCGGCAGTTCTTCACGTGTTTTATGTACCGCAGCCACGCAATGACGCACGCTAAGGCGGTGAATGTCATGCCTGACACTACGATGAACTGTGCTGTGTCCGGATTGTCCGCTCGGGCATACATCCGTGTGAAGATGTAGGCAATCATTACAACCGACGGAAGAAGAGCTGCCAGCAACATCCGGTTGTAGAATCTGCGGTAGCCTGCAATCTTTTCCGTGACCGTCCGCACATCGTCGTTCAGCAGATTGTCCATGCCCAGCTTGCGGTTCATCCATACGGTGGCAAACAGGTCGGCCGCAGCCCACAACGACACCAGTATGCCGAACAGTATGGGCCAGTCTATGATAATGCAAATCATCATAACCACCGGAACTGTCGTGATGTCGAGTATCATTCTGTATCCTATTTCACGGTTTACGGCCCCTGCCGGCTGCTTGCGCATCGCCCTGAAAACCTTTTCGTTCAGCTTATGCTGCACTTCCATTTCTTCCTTAAAGACCTCATAGTCTTTTCTCAGTGCCTGAAGTTCTTTTTCAATATTCTTTTCCATACGATTTTTTTTACTTGTTAGACATTTTCTTTAGCAGCTCCTTAATGCGTACCAGTTTGAACGACACATTCTTGACCGATATTCCCAGTATGGCGCCAATCTCGTTGTAGCTCAGGCCTTCAAGCCACAGCAGGATGACGCTTCTGTCCACCAGTCCCAACGCATTGATTCGCTTATAGAGTTGTTTCACCTGCAGGTTCTTTTCCATTTTGTGGTCCGTGTCCGTACTGATGCCCAAGTCCAGCCGTTCGTGTTCACGCTTCTTGCGGTTGCTGAAGTTTATGCAATAGTTCAGACTTACACGGTAAATCCATGTTCTTATGTCGCTTTTCCCTTCAAAACCATCGAAGCCTTTCCACAGACGCAACAGTATTTCCTGATAAAGATCGTCCACCTCGTCCGTGTTGTTCGAGAACATATAGCAGACCGTGTATATCGTGCGTTCGTGCTTTTGAATGATAGCAGTAAACTGTTCTTCTTTTGTGTTCATCATTTACTTTTTACACATTAGACCACCATGTGTGGTAAAAACTATACGGGCGTGGCATATTTTTATTGTTTTCTTTCGTAGAAGTCGTATGTGTGTCCATTCCTTTTGCTTCCCGCTGTGGTTAAACAAAATGAAATAAATACTTCGGCAGTGTTTTAAACTTCGAATACAATTAAAGTTATTCACTGTCGTTTAACTGAATGTGTCTGAATGTGAAATGTATTCTTCTTTCGTATTGACTTTCCTTCAGTTTGTCCATAAACTGTATATACTCCTTTATAGCTTCGGTTTGTGGTTGTATGCTTTTTACAAAGGTTTCATAATTGTCCCAGCTCCCCCAGACGTATCTGGCAAATTCGGATATGCCATACATCTTTTCATCATTTGGACGGTCGAAAGATATAAGGTCAATAATAAGTTCTGTTTTATGTCTGTCTACATATTTAAGGAATAAATAGTTTATTTCCTGAACTCTTTCTTTTGTATTGCTGTTGGATATCAGGTATCCTTCGTTTTCCAATTCAGAATAGTCTTTTATATTCAGTGCTTCCCAATAATATTTATAAATATCATGGAGTTTCACGTCTTCGGCTATTGCTTTTTTGTAATGTTTAAATCTTATATCTCTTAGTTCTCTTTTCTTCAAAAAATAGTTTTTATTTTTATTTTCGTATGAATATAAGAAAGATGAAACAAATCTTGACGGACTGTTTTCCATCATTGTATCTTTAATAAAAATTCTAAATGTTATTATGTTGTCGAAAAATTTTTTATCATTGATTTTAGAAATCAAATTATATTCGTTTATGAAATTCTCAGGAACGAAGTTTCCCATATAAAACATAAGGCGTATGAGTTTTCTGTACTCAATCTGATTTTTAGGTTCATAATACTCAAGTTGTCTTGTCAGTGATTTGGCTTTTGAATCTAATACAGGATTGATTTTTCTAATAATTTCGTTGTAATCCATATTCCACAACGAGTTGAATTCTTCTGCCGGATAGTCTTCTTCCATAAGTGTATCATAGAAATATCTCTCTATTGCAAATACGTTGTTTATTGATTTTGTATTTTTTGTATAATCATATTCAGGGAAAAGTCGTTTCACAATTTTCATTATGTTTCTTTTCTGATTCTCATCATAATTGAACTGATATTTCCATACAGCGTTAAGATCTATTTTGTCATTATACATACTGTCTTTATTATTGTCTTTATCTTGTGAATAAAGAATCAATTTTTCTCCTCTATCTGCAAGTATTCTTTTGTGATTTTTTGCCAGAAAATTATAAACAGGCTGGTATTTCATTTTTAAAATAAGCAGGTTCATAAGATCTGTGAGGTCTATGTTTCCATGCAGATATTTGTATGTGGAACGAAACATGTTAGTGAAGTGTTTCACGTCACGTATGTTGGTTAGTTCATCTGCGAAAAATCCTGTGATACGATATTGTGGTGTGAGTATTTTTTTAAGTTCCTCTTTTTCTTCTACGAATGTTGAACACAGTTCGTAGAGTTGCTCATAGAGTTTTTCCTTGTCAAAGTTAGGCAGGATGTATTCCACTTGGAATATTTTCTCGAGAAATATTCCGGGAGAATAAATACTGAGATTTTTAATGGCTTGTACCAGATAATTATGATCGTATGCCGCAACGAATCGTAAGTTAGGAAAATTGGCACTGTTGCGTATTATCTTCAGAACTTCCATTATTTCTTTTGATTCGAGTCTGTCCAGATCGTCGATGAATATGACGATAGGTTGTTTTATATTCAATAAAGTTTCTTCAAGTTTCTTTCTGCGGAATTCCAGTGTTTGTTTATGCCATTTTTTCAGAATGCGCGACAGAATGTTCAGTGTTTCCATCTCCGAACCGTCGAGCAGTTCAGCGTAAGCCATGAGGTCTTCGGACAAAGATGTATTGTATATTCTCAGACTTTTGTTAAGTTCTGTAAAGAAAGCCTGTGTCAGATTTGTGTCTGTTCCGTATATCCACGGTGAGAAATCAATGATTATAGCTTTGTTTTCCATCTGTTTTTTCATCATGTTTATGAATGATGTTTTTCCAAAGCCCCATGGAGCAACAATGCCCAATGTGAATGCGCCTGAGGATATGTTTGTGTCAAGAAGTTTGTTTGCCATGCTTTCCGCAAACTGTGCATGTCCAAAACAATCATATTTTTTGTTGTCGATTGGATTGTCTATGATAAAAGCGTTGTTGGGATTTGGCGTATATACAGGTTTGTGAGGAATAATTCTCAGAACCGTAACGCCGACGCAATAGAACGGAACGACATCTATGTAGCACAGAAAGTCGGAAGCGAACATTTCTGTAAAAATCCATGTTTGATTGACAAATCTGTAGTATGCCCATATCATTATGACAAGAATCATCATAAATATTTTTCCTGCGGAAATGTGTTCGTGTCGTTTCCATTCTGCATGCAGACGTAATGATATAAACAGTATGATAAAGATTATGAGCAGACGGCTGACGGTGGTGTCCTGAAATGTTGAAAGAAAAGGCCCTACAATATATTCGGATAACTTCCTTTCAAAAAATTGATGGAAGAGGCAATAGAATACAAACAGGACGGCCCACATTCTGTTTTCGTTTTCTATTGATTCGTACATCTCTTTGATGAAACTCTTGTATTTTCTTTCTTTTTCTTCGTTTTTTCCCATTTCTTTGTATTATTGATTAAGTATAACTGATTTGTGTTATGCTTTTCATATATTCGTGGTTTGCATCACAGTTCAAAGGTATAGAATTTTTATAATAGAATATGTTTGTTTAATGAGAAAATGGTACGATAAGATAACATAATATAACGTGAGTTCGACGAATTTTCAAGGACTTACAATTCATCGAGCTCACGTTAAAACACCATTTCTCGTTTAACCTCTTCTGAGCCCAGCATCGCGCTTTCTTTGCCAGGTCAGAAAACATACGTGCACGAAAAAAGCCGTATTCTTGCACCGGAGTGCACAGAATACAGCTTTAGGTGATTTAATGAAGCTATTGCTTCGGTTTTCTTCCGACGGTTTGACAAACTCGCGTTCTTGGGCCGTCCTGATTATGTATGTTTTAAAAACACTGTAATTTATTATCTTAATCTCTGAGTTCAGAATTTGAATGTGATGTATGCTCTGAGCGAAGAGGTGGTGTATTTCTCCTTTATGTCCTCCATGTCTTCGCTTCCTGCCATGATGCTCGAATACTTACCGTTGCCGAAACGTCCTTCGATGCCTATACCTATGGCCTTCCATGATATTTCGCCTCCGTAGGTGAAGAACGATACATAGCTGCCGTTCACGTCACCGTCGAGCACGAGCATTGAGTATGAAGGTATGAAACGGAAGTAAGCCGACACTCTCATGTCGCCCACGGGATTGACCGATGCGAGCGCTCCTATCAGCGCGCCGACGTCGCACTGGTGCATTCCTGATATTAATGCTTCGCCTTCGAAATAGTCGCCGTAGTCGCTTTCCGGATCTTCGTAGTCCTCGAATTTTATGTAGTTCACGTCAGCACCGAGGTCTATTCCGAATTTAAGTTTTCCCCACAGCGGTTTCTTGTGCAGGAATATCGTGCGTCCGCTTTCCAGGAAGAAACCTATGTTGCTCTTCATCTTATCGCCGTAGGTAGGCGCCAGGGTCTGTTTCACATATCCTATCGTCAAGAACTTCTTGCGTCCCCATGTTGAGCTTTCCTTTTTCTCGCTCTTCGCATTCTCTGTAAGTTCCTTTACTACGTTCTCCAGTGAGTCGATGCGATGCTGTATGCTGTCGTTCGACTGTGCGCTCATTTGTCCGCATAACGCCATGGCGCATACCATTAATAATAGCTTTCTCATATGTCTCATTGGTTTTGTTTAATCAAACTTTCTGTCATGTTTTTCTTATTCATTTACTTTCTGGAATCTGTAAGTCACGGTGATGGTGTATTCCGAATTACCTTCCAACACGCCATGACCCTCCAGCTTTAATTCCATCTCGTTCATCGAGATGGTGTTCATCGTTATCGTGTCTATCATGTCTCCGAACATGGTGCACAGCATTTTGTTGCCGTCCATGGAGAATTGTTCTGAGTACGGGAGGTCAAACACCGATCCAAGTTCCGGTGACTCGTATATTGTAAAAGTGGTGGATCCGTCGAATCCTATCTTCATGTAATTATCGTCGGTGTCCGATGTTATGTCCTTGTCTATGGTGTCCTTGTACGGATCGCTTCCGTCGAGCGGAATGTAGTCAGCCTCAGCGGTGATGTGGGTCGTCTCCCATTGGCCTTGCAGATAGGTATAGACAGAGCTTACTTCTCCTGTATCGTCATCGTCTTCTGTGCTGGCGAGCTCGTATCTCTCGAATGTTATCACCTGCGTGAATTCCGTTTTCCCTTCCTCGTCTGTTCCGTTGTCGATGAGCGTTAGTGTCATCTTGTCGTCAGACACCATGGTTACAGTGACATAGGTGGTGAAGTCGCCATAGAACATCGGACATGACAGCTTGTCGCCGGACAGTCTGAATAGTGCTGATATAGGCAGCTCGGGCATGCTTCCGTCTGTGGAACCGGACTCGTACATGGTGCACATTCTTTTGCGGTCGAACCCTATCACACCATAGTCCTCGTCGTTTTTCGAGGTGATGTCGCGGTCAACGTAATCGCTGTAGGGCTCACCTCCGTAAGAAGGAACGAAATATTCTTTCTCCATGATGTGAGTTGTGACCCATTTGCCTTGCAGATACTCAAACAATTTGCTCTCTTCTCCTTCGCCGTCTTCGGTGCATGAGGACATATTGACGATAAGGAACGACAGGCACAGGCACCAAAAGAGCATTTTTCCTGTACTTGAAATTAAACCGTTTTTCTTCATAGATAAATTTTTAAATGGTCTTTTCTGATTCCGGGAAAGACTGACAAAAGTAATTCTTATAATTAAACTATTACAAAGCGTGGAACCGAAATGCCATCCATAGTCTGTTGAAAATAACATCGGAAAAAATACATTCTGCACGACACCGGCACTTGTTTACCGTTGTTTACACGGCACTTCTCTGCCGCCGGTTTCCGAAACATTATGATCTGCCTGCATCCAACGCCGCATGTCAGGCATTACGCTTATGTGTTTTAATATTATGCGCGAAATGACTTTGAGTCTTCTCTTTTCAAGTACAAAAGTAAATAATATTTACTATATTTCATAAAAATTAAAAGATAAATATATGTTACAATGCTGTTTTGTTATTAATTTTTATAAAATTAGTACATTTTCCGCTTCTGATTATAAAAATATCGTGTGTTTTCGGTGTTGTTTGTAACGGTTTCCCATTATGGATATGTGGCTTTTGAATGTGTTTGAGGCGTGCGGAAACAGGTGTGGAAGGGGGACGTATGTATTTTTTGATATAATGAAGCGTGGGCCGGAGATGGCTTATATTCTGGTTTGCGAGTAGTTATTTTTAGATACCTGGCGCAGGTACAATAGGACGGAATACGTATGGATATAAAAAATTATAATATAAAACAGGTATTGGCGGTATGATGAATGATTTGGGTTTAATCGTTTCTGGTTGCTCAGGATATTCAAAGAACGGCGACAGGAAGTAAATAAACGGATGACGAGAGCTGTTGTATAAGATGAAATATAACTGATACTCATTCTTTACATGGAAATATTCTGCGTGGCTGTAATGCGGCAGACGGGCTTTCGGGTGATGTGAATATCAGTTATATCTCGGTATTTATGCAGTGAAAGATTTATTTTCTCAGTTCCTCAATCTTCTTTTTCACTTCTTCGCGCTGCACGGGAGATGTGCCGTATTCCACCTTGGCTATTTTCCCGTCCTTACCTACCACCACGGTCAAAGGATAGCCTTTGGTGCCTATGTATTTTTTGAACTGCTTGTCGTTTATCAGCGGAATCCAGTTGAATTTCTGCTGTTCGAGTACCGGTTTGGCTTTTTCGGCGTTCTCGTATGTTGATGAGAAGAACATCACGTCGGGCATCTCGTCCTTCCATGTCGAAAGTATAGGCATCTCGGCGCGGCACGGAGCGCAGCCGGTGAACCACAGATTGAGCACCATCACCTTACCTTTGACGTCGGCGTTGGTCCATGTCTTTCCGTTTATGTCTGTGGCGGTGAACTCAGGAAAAGCGTCGCCCTCTTTCAGCAACGGCGTTTTGGAGGCATTGATGGATATTGTCATGGAGTTATCTTTCGTCTCTTTGAGTCTTTGCAGCAGTTCGTCAGCGTCTTTCACCTTGTCTTTCGGAATCTCGTATTTAAGTGCTTCCTCTGGCAGTGGTTTTGACAGTGTAAGGCCCATTGCTTTAGTTCCTGACGATGTGCTCACTATATTTATTTTGGATATAAGATCTTTTGACACCGGTATTTCATTGAAGAAGTGTCCTTCTATTATCAATAGTTTTTGTTTTCCGTTCCCGGTCTGCGCGTTGACAGATAAGGACAGGAACATTAATGCCGTGAAAACAAAAAATAACCTTAATGATTTATGTCTTTTCATATTATTGTGATTTTATGATGAAACAAAATTAGACAAATACTATGACGTGGTAAAGGAGGACGGAATCATTTTATTTGTTTTATATAAACATTTGTTAATATGTGTGTAAAAGATGTGTTATGCAAAGATTTTTAAACGAAAATTCCCGCTCTATTGTGTGAAAGGTAATAATTGGAATACGGTCTATTGACTGGCAGATCCGGAAAATAGTGTTTCCTCTCTTTGCATTTTCATTTACCATTTATTATTTTTGTAATAGATAAAGACATTTTTTTTGTATAAGATATAAGCATTTGAGAATATTATGGAAAACTACGGAAAAAGAATAAGAGTGGTGTCGGGTGACATCACACGACTGGATGTTGACGCCATAGTGAACGCCGCAAACAATTCGCTTCTTGGCGGTGGCGGAGTAGATGGAGCCATACACAGGGCTGCGGGCAGGGAGCTTATGGCGGAGTGTCGCACGCTCGGAGGATGCCGGACGGGCGAGAGCAAGATGACGGATGCCTACCGTCTGCCGTGCCGGAAGATAATACATACCGTGGGACCTGTGTGGCATGGTGGCAGACATGGTGAGCCCGAGTTGCTCGCTTCGTGCTATTCCACGGCACTGAAACTGGCTGAGGACAGCGGTATGCACACTGTTGCCTTTCCGTGTATCAGCACCGGCGTTTACGGTTATCCGCAGGAAGATGCGGCAAGGATAGCTCTGAAAACCGTGAAGGAGGCCATCGCAGACGGAGCATATACGGGCGACGTGATATTCTGCTGCTTCCTGAAGGAGGATGAGAGAATTTATAAGGAGCTGCTGGGGGAATAGAAACAGCGGGGAATGTGATACGGGGAAATGAAGCATCTACGCATCGTCACGCGCCGCTTCATTCTCCGCCAAACTCATCCGCCAGCTTCATTGCCAGCGGAGCATAATATTGTTCCGTTTCTTCCGCCGTAGGTGTGTGCGCTCCGGGGAAGTGAAACGAACGGGTGTAATGCTCAAGAAAGAGCGGCTCATAGTGCGCCAGGGTGTCTTTCTCGCCGAAAAGTCCCCATACGCGGTCGCGGTTCTGTTCACTGCATCTGTCCCACTGATGCTGTTGCAATACGGCAAACTCGTTTATCAATGCCTGGTCTATCACCAGCTCTTGCCGTCCGTCGGCCCGTGGCGACTTATATTGATGCGTGCCACGGCGGCAGTTCAGAAACTCTGTCATCTCCAGATGAGGATTGCCAAGCAGTGCCGGCATACCGTATTCAGATGCCACCATCTGCGCAAGAAACGCTCCGTTGCTGTTGCCAACAATCACAGTAGGATGTTCTTCGTGGCAAATGTGGCGTATGAAGTCGAGTGCTTCGTCGGGATGTAACGGCAGGTCTGGAGAAAGTACCTGCGCCCTTCCCTCAAGATAATGTCTGAGAGCCTGTGCCGGAACGCACGAACCCGATGCGAAAAAGCCGTGGAGGAATAATATCTTTTGTGTCATAATTATAATGTTTTCATCTATACTTGAATTACGTATGTCTGATATATAGTGTGTTGAAATCAGATATATATAACGATCATAACGCTTTCACCGAAGGTTAAAGATACTGATAATAATTGTATTATGCGCAGTTTTTATAAGTATTTTACATAATTCTTAGATTGCGATAAAGGCTTTATTCGGCTGCGATATATGTCTTTTAGCTTGATGGAAAAGGCAGTATCATATCGTAATATAAGATGTTTGAGTGCTAAAAACGTACTCTTCTATGAACGGGAACAGACTCTTTGAGAAAGTGGAACATACTCTTTGGAAAGGCGGAAAGGACTTTATATGGCACAGATATTAAGGTAGTACCTCCGAAAAAACAGATAAATCCTTTTTACGGAGCAATGTATGATGCCACGGCATATTATCCTGAAAATATTTGAGATAATTGGTGTAAATTGTTTGGGTTTAGGCAAATAATGTGTAATTTTAAACTCTCATTGGCGGTGGCTGTAACTTTAAACCATATAAATACGTAGCTTTTGTTTTATAACCTTACTGTTTTGAACAAAGATTTATCATGATTGCCGTCAAGTCGGATGAAGTGAGAAATAATTTATAAATTACCTTTATATGAAAAGAAAACTTATTGCCTGTCTGGCTCTTTTCCTGTTTTCGGGAGTCACGACAGTTGGTGTGAATGCGCAGGACGCGAAGAAGCGTTTCACCCTCCCCACCCCGTGGACCGAGGAAGCCATGAATGCCGAGACGCCTCTGCCCGAATATCCGCGTCCGCAACTGGTGCGTGCGCAGTGGCTCAACCTAAACGGCGAGTGGGACTATATGACTGATCCCGGTGGAGTGTCGCCCGTCAAAGCTTCCGTTCCGCCGTCGTTTACTAAGGGTGTGCGTAAGATACGTGTACCGTTTCCGCCCGAGTCAGAGCTGTCGGGCATTGCCCACAAGGGCGACTCCTGCCTGTGGTACCGCCGCACTTTCACCGTTCCCAAGGAATGGAAAGGCAAGCGCGTGATGCTCAATTTCGGAGCTGTGGACCGTCTTTCCACCGTTTTTGTCAACGGTAAGAAGGCAGGCACGCACACAGGTGGCTACGATGCTTTCAGCTTCGACATCACCGACCTGCTCAAGTCGGGCGACAACGTGCTTGTAGTTGGCGCTTTCGACCCCAACGACGGACGCGCCGCATCGGGCAAAAACGGTCCGCGCGGCGACTACACTTTCACTTCAGGAATATGGCAGACGGTGTGGATTGAACCCGTTGATAAGCAGTATATATCGCACATAAAGATAATACCCGACGTGCAGAACAAGCGCCTTGAGGTGACGGCATACGCCGGCGGTGAGGCCCTGAAGGTAGTAGCCGTGGCAAGCACCGGTGGACAGAAGGTGTCTGAAGCCACAGGAACGGCCGGCAAGACGTTCTATCTCTCAGTGCCTAATCCGCATCTTTGGAGTCCGGACGATCCGTTCCTTTATGACCTCAAGCTGCAGTTGAAGAACAAACGCGGCAAGGTTGTCGATGAGATAGGCTCTTACTTCGGCATGCGCACCGTAGGTATGAAGAAGATAGACGGCGTGATGCGCCCGACGCTCAACGGCGAGTTTGTGTTCCATCTCGGTCTGCTCGATCAGGGATATTGGCCCGACGGCATATTCACCGCACCTACAGACGAGGCCCTGCGCTACGACATCGAGCTGGCGAAGCGCGCCGGATTCAACGTCATACGCAAGCACATAAAGGTTGAACCACAGCGCTGGTATTATCATTGCGACCGCCTCGGCCTCATGGTATGGCAGGACATGCCCAACCTCTGGGAGCCCGACGGTGCCGACTCAGTGGCCGTGCGCAAGCAGTTCCGCGCCGAACTGAAGACAATGATCGACCAGCACGTCAATTCGCCGTCCATCGTCATGTGGGTGCCTTTCAACGAGAACTGGGGCGCATTTGAGGCAACCGACATCACCGACTGGGTGAAACGCTACGACACTCACCGCCTCGTAAACGGTATGTCCGGCTACAACTACGCTCCCGGCTACCGCAAGGCTTACGGCGATCCGGGCAACGGCGACTTTGTGGACATGCACCATTACGGCAACATTGAGCCCAACGCAATAGCCAAACCCGACGACAAACGTGCCGCGTCGCTTGGAGAATTCGGCGGCAAGGGTCTGTTCGTCCGCGGTCACATGTGGCCTGTCCGCAACGACGCCTACGAGATGATGATAAACCGCGACGTGCTCACCGACACCTATGTAATGATGGTCACCGAGCTGGAACAGATGGTGAACTACTTCGGACTGAGCACCGCCATATACACACAGACCACCGATGTGGAGCACGAGATAAACGGACTGGTGACCTACGACCGCCAGGTGGAGAAGATGAACCTCGACAAAGTGCGCGAGATAAACACCTCGGTGATTGAGGCTACTAAACGTAAATAAATATATTCCGCGTATGAATGGCCGCCGACGGTGCTCATACGCGGAATATTGTATTATGTTGTAGCCCACAGTCAGACATTCTGATGTTAAGCATATACGCAAAAATAAAGAGTTAGTTTTAATATGATTATCCGAAATTTAGTGCTGTTTTCACTGCTCGCCGCAGGTTCACCGATGTCCGTTCAGGCGGGTAACGACAATCATAAATCCGCGTCCGGTGCACAGACCGTCACCATTGATGCCTCCACACTCTACCAGACACTCGAGGGTTGGGGCAGTTCTCTGTGCTGGTGGGCGGCTCAGGTGGGCAACTGGGACGAGAAGAAGGTTGACGAGATAGTGGATCTTCTCACCTCGCCCGATAAGCTAAACATGAACATTTTCCGCTATAACATAGGCGGAGGCGACGATCCTTCGCACCTGGACGGCCACATGCTCAAGGGTAAGGGAAAGCGCGCGGAGATGGAAGGATTCAAGGCTTCGCCCTCAGCTCCCTACAACTGGAACGCCGACAAGGGCCAGCGCACGCTGCTGCTGAAGATAAAGGAGAAAAGACCCGACGCCGTGTTCGAGGCGTTCTCAAACTCGGCGCCCTACTGGATGACCTACAGCGGATGCGCCGCCGGCAACGAAGACCCGCGCAAGGATAACCTGAAGCCGGAATATTACGAGGCATTCTGCGACTATCTGCTCGATGTCTGCAAGCACTACAAGGACAAGTACGGCATCAGTTTCAAGACCCTCGAACCGTTCAACGAGCCTCTCTCAGCCTATTGGAACGCGCTCGGCAGTCAGGAGGGATGCCACTTCGATGCGGAGACTCAGATGACAATAATCCGCATGCTCTATCCCAAGCTGAAGGCGTCTGGCCTTAAAACCGTCATATCGGCGTCTGATGAGACCAGCCTCGAGCACTTCCTCATAACACAGAAGAAGTACAGAGACGCCGGCGATATATGGGACAAGCTGGGACAACTCAACACACACACCTATTCGGGCACCAACGAGCAGCGCCGGGAAGTGCGCGAGCTCGTGAGCCGGTCAGGCAAACCCTTCTGGCAGTCGGAGACAGGACCGAGCGGCGGAAGCGGCTTGGAGAGTAACCTGTTGCTCACTCAGAAGCTCTTCGACGACATGCGATACATGCGTCCGCAGGCATGGCTCGACTGGCAGATTATGGAAGAATGGAACAACGAATGGTGTGTGCTGCGCGGCAACTTCAAGACGCAGGAGTACAACATCATAAAGAACTTCTACGTGCGCATGCAGATAACACGCTTCTTCAGACAGGGCTGTACCTTCGTGCGCACCGACTGCGACCAGGCGCTCGCCGCACTGTCGCCCGACGGCCGTCAGCTCGTCATTGCCATGCTCAACACAAGCGACGGCAGCCGCAGATTCAGTGTGAATGTTGAAGGAGTGAAAAGGAAAATAAAGAAGATGAAGGCGTGGCGCACCGGTGCCACGGAAGACTGCGTGCCTACGGATGTAGCCGCACCGGAAGACAATGTTTTTGACTACGAGAGTCCTGCCATGTCGCTCACGACATTTGTCGTTACGATGAAGTGATTACCTCTGTTTCTTCTGATAATAATGATATATTTATAATGCCGTCTGCGTAAAAACAGGCGGCATTTTCTGTATATGTAGTGTTCACAGCGTTGCGCTTGTCTCGGTATGGACGCAATGTTCTGCGTCTTTGCTCACGTATAATATCGGCTTTTCAGAAGAAAACTCAGACGGCGTACTTACTGATTTTCTTGATTAAATTTTGACAAAATATTTTCCCGAAAGAGATGTAAAGGAATGTTAAATACGGCATTGTGAGACCTATTTCTGGCTGTATCGCCTTTTGATATACCCCATATCATAGTCCGAAAAGATACATTCTGCGTTCTGATATTGCCCATTTCGTGATTCGAAATAGCCCATTTCAGGGTGCGATATGGTGCTTTTCAGCCTCCGAAATAGGCCATTTCGCAAGCCGAAATGGTGCATATTGCATTGCAGGGAAATGCTCTTTGAACATAAATCATTGATATTCAATAAATTGTAAAAATCTCTCATATTTCGCGTATTTGCGCCCGATGAAGAGTCCGTCCGCAAATACGCGCTTGTTTTTTGGGGTAGAACAGAAAACTCAAGCGGGAAAACCGCAGGATGGTGAAAATCTGTAACTGCGCTCTTTTGCCCTGCTTTCGGTTGAAAGCAACGGCGCCGGTATGTGATGGATGCCACTGTCTCCTGTCTCAACCGGCGCACACGGAATCTCTACTGAGCTGTTTTTCGCTTTTCATATTGCATGAATATACCGTCTGCCGTGGCGCGGTTGTGTGCGCAGTGAGGCATGCAAACGAAAC
>ENA-OOXM01000173-OOXM01000173.1-human-gut-metagenome-genome-assembly--contig:-NODE-173-length-61964-cov-5.259429_pt1 | contig 61964 bp, 60 predicted proteins | sample MGYA00241589_ERZ501347 | MGnify/ENA primary metagenome ERZ501347 (study PRJEB25962, sample SAMEA2042832) | human gut metagenome | biome: human gut; feature: human-associated habitat; material: faeces...
CGACCACTTTGCTCTTATAACTTTTGGCAGTCATAAAACCTTGTGGTTCGGGTAACTGATATTCGGGAGCATTCTCCAGTGCGCTCTGCATTTGCGAAAGTGAATCCGTACCCTTATCAAAATTTTGAATACGCTTTGAAAGCGTTTCAAACTCTGTCTGCCTGTCTATGATTTTGCTTTCCAGTTGTTCAATTTCTTCTGCCCGCTCCTGCTTTTTATAGTCCAAAACAGAGAGATGTTTTTCGTGTGTGCCTTTCTGCTCCCACTCAATTCCGTACCGTTCCATAACGGCGGCAAGCCGTTCTTTTTCGGAAAGTACCCATTGCGACCATTCCGTATCGCCACGAGAGCCGCCCTTAAATCCCTGTGCGGCTAACGCTTGTTTGAGTGATACTCTCGTATCAAGTCCACGCTTGCTGCCTGTTGTAAACGGCACAAAATCAATGTGGAGGTGGGGCGTTGCTTCGTCTAAATGCAGATGAGCCGAGAATACTCTAAGCTGCGGATTTCTCTCTTGAAAACCACGATAATACTCATCTAAGACCTGCCTTGCAAGCTGTCCGTTCTCACTTTCTGCACTCATATTTTCCTTATCGCCAATCTGCAAAATCAATTCGTGGAATGGTTTTTCCTGCTTGGAACTGCGGATTTTTTCATAATAGTTTGCTATCTTTCGGTCTGTTCTTGTCTGTTTAGCGTTGTATCTTTCGAGTGCTTCATCGAACAATTCGTGATAGACTTTTTTAATACTCTCATTACAGTAATCTATGTTGAGGTGGGAACGGTCAGCGTCAACATTCTCCGCTTTGAATTTACGGCTGTTGTGATTGACCGAGCCTTTCCCGACCATTGCGCTTATCGTTCTTTGCATAAATCGTTTCCTCTCCTTTCTGCGCCGTTAGGCGCAAGCCTTTGTTACTTTCTGCGAAAGTAACGCAAAAGCACTTTTGTCAGCTCCGCCAACAAAAATGCAACCTGCAAGCAGGTTTTGCGCTCTCCGAAGGGCAAAGAGCCGCCTTTGAAAAGGCGCTCTCTGCACTCTCCGCCAAACTTTAATCGGTGTCAATGTGTGACGATGGTGACAATGTTTGAGATACCAGTACCACTCTCAAAACATTGTCACCTTTGACACCGTTTGTCACGCCACCCCATCGGTTTCTTTCCAAAGTGAAACCTTTCTGCCATCGTGCGTGCGGCTGTTCTGATAGCGAATACCATAATCACGAAACAGCCTGCTTGCGTTGATACTAAGCCTAAGTGAAAGCACATTCGGTTTTATATCCACGCCGAGCCTTTCGCAAAGTTCTGAAGCTGTTCCCTCCCATCTGTTACTTTCCGAAAAAAGAATAGCTGCAATTTTTTCAAGCAAAGGCTCAGGCGGCTCTTTCCACAGCTCCGTTTCCGATTTTTCAAAGTTCCACACCAAACGCTTGCTATCTCTCACAAGATGAATTTTCATATCCTGCTGATCCCTGCCTGCCACATCAAGCGTGGCATTATTAGAAGTTCTCTTTTCCTTGCTGAGAACAAATGCTCCATCTGCCGCACCCATCAATCCGTTTGTTCCCGAAATCATATCAAAAATATCTTCCGCTTTCTGCTTTCGGGTGTGATGAACGATGAGCATTGTAACTTTATAACTGTCTGCCAACGCTTTGAGCCTTGCCACAATGTCATAGTCGCTTGCGTAGCTGTAATCTGCCCCGCCAGCTTCACGGACACGCTTTAAGGTGTCTATGATTATTAAACCCGTGTCGGAGTGTTCCTGCATAAATCCTCTGATTTGTTCTTCCAAACCACCATTAACCGTTTTACACTCCGTTGCAAAATATAGATTGCCTGTTTCTTCTGCACCGAACATCTGAAACAATCGTTTCTGCAAGCGTGGGTAATCATCTTCAAGAGCAAAGTAAAGCACCGTTGCTTTTCGCACCTTATAATCCCACAGCGGCGTTCCTGTGCTGATATGGTAAGCAAGCTGCGCCATCATAAAACTTTTCCCTACCTTAGGGGAGCCTACAAAAAGGTAAGTTCCCCTTTGGAGCAGACCGTCAATCAGCGGCGTCTGTATATCAAATACGGTATCATACAAAGCCGCCATTGATACCGTTTTGAGATACGAGGGGGATAACTGCCGCAGCATTTCCCTCTGCATTTCTTCAAAACTCTTGATATTTTCATCGCAGTCGGCTATACTATGGTCAGTACATTTAGGAAACGGCTGCTCCGTATCTGTTGCCGCAGATACATTTGGAGTAGTCATTTCTTTTTTATTCTCCATTCCCATCTTCTCCTTTCAGACCGCCGAGGATAACTGTTATCAGTTCAATCACATTCAACAGCTCGTCATTGATTTTTTCGCCCGCTTCAATCCTTTGCAATTCTGTAAGAACGGCGGCAAGTTCCTTGTGAAGTGCCTTAAATACTCTCGGATTGCCCTGCACCACCACATCCTGATTCAGACAGCGGCGGTAACAGTATTCCTGTTTCGGCAAGCCCGATAAGGCAACCGCCTTGTTAATGAGTACGTTTTCTTCGGGCGATACCCGAAACCCTACCGTGATATTCCTCCAACGGTTTTTGTTATCTCTGTTTTTAGCCGACATTTTCAAAATCTCCTTTCCCCAAATCATCTAATCTATCTGCCATTTCCGTCTGTTTGGACGGAAACAGGTGTGCATACTGATAAGTGATGTCAATGCTTTCGTGTCCTACACGGTCAGCAATCGCTACCGCCGAAAATCCCATATCAATCAGCAAACTTATATGGCTGTGCCGCAAATCGTGAATTCTTATACGCTTTACGCCTGCGGCTTTCGCCCCTCTGTCCATCTCGTGATGAAGATAGCTTTTTGTTACCGTAAAGATACGGTCTTTCTTTTTCAAACCATAGAGCATACCGAGATATTCCTGCATTTCCTCACAGAGAAAATGCGGCATTTTAATTGTGCGATTGCTTTTCTTTGTTTTCGGTGTGGTAATCACATCTTCGCCGTGTAAACGCTGATAGGATTTGTTAATCGTGACCGTTTCCTTATCAAAATTGAAATCAGCGGCGGTTAAGGCTAATAATTCGCCCTCACGAATGCCGCACCAGTAGAGCATTTCAAAGGCATAAAAGGAAACAGGTTTGTCCATCATTTCATAGGAAAATTTCTTGTATTCTTCCTTTGTCCAAAACAGCATTTCCTTGTGTTCCTCACTTCCCATATTTCCCACCTTTGCGGCAGGATTGGAACGCAATTCATAATAGCGTACAGCGTGATTGAAGATAGCCGACAACTGATTGTGCAGCGTTTTCAGATAGGTTTGTGAATACGGTTTTTTCTTCTCGTCACGGTAGGCAAGCATTTCATTCTGCCAAGTGATAATCTCCTTTGTGGAAATCTCGCTTATTTTCAACTTGCCGAAATAGGGCAGTATCTTCGTGCGAATGATATGCTCCTTTGTCAGCCAAGTGTTTTCTTTCAGGCGGTTTTTTACATCGTTGATATACAGTTCCGTAAAGGCTTCAAAGCTCATATCAAGGTCAGACGAATTTTGTAGCTGAAACATTCGCTCCCATTCCTGCGCTTCTTTCTTTGTGGCGAAACCCCGCTTACATTTCTGCTTGCGTTCGCCTTTCCAGTTCATATATCTCGCCATCACATACCAAGTGCCGTTGTCCTCATTTTTGAATACTGGCATTATTTACTCTCCTTTCCTGCTCCGTAGAGCCTTTCATAAAAATACTGGCGGTTTACACGACCCGCAATCGTAATAAAGCCCTGTTCTTTCAACTCTTCGTTCAGTTTTCTGATGAGCTTATAGGCATAGGGCTTTGATACGCTTAGTTCCTGTGCCACATCATCGGCACGAATAAATTTGTTTTCCATATCGTCAGTCCTTTCATAAGATTTTTAAGTTGCCGTTCTCTCCGAATATCGTTCCTGCCCCCATTTCAGCGGCGTTATCTCGTTCACTCTTGAATAAATCAAAAGGTCTTGGCGAAGTATCCTACTCGGACGGTCATCTAGTTTTTATTAAGCATATTCGCTTAGTGTTTTCTATTATACTAAGCAGATATGCTTTTGTCAAGAGGCTTTCGAGAAAATATTAAACTTTTTTGTTTCATTCCCTCTTGACAATTCCTAAACATATCTGCTATACTGATTGCAGTACATAAGCAAGGAGTGTAAACACTATGGCTATTGGCGAAAGAATACATTTTTTCAGACTCTTGCGTGGTATGACGCAAAAATATCTTGGTACGGCTGTCGGCTTTCCCGAACGGAGCGCAGATGTGCGTCTGGCACAATACGAAACTGGCTCCCGTAAACCAAAAGCAGACTTAACGGCTGCATTGGCACAGGTGCTTGAGGTTTCCCCGCAAGCTCTTGATGTTCCCGACATTGACAGCTACATCGGTCTTATGCATACCTTATTTACCCTTGAAGATATTTACGGTCTTACCGTCAGCGAAGCAGACGGAGAAGTCTGTCTGAAAGTCAACAAGGACAAAGGTAAGGACGCTGCCGAGTTATCAAAAATGCTCTGTGCTTGGAAAGAACAGGCAGACAAGCTATCTTCCGAGGAAATCAGCAGGGAAGAATACGACAACTGGCGTTATCACTATCCGAAATTCGATACCACACAAATCTGGGCGAAAGTTCCCTCAAAAGAATTAAGCGACACATTAGCCGAAGCATTCAAAGAGCAACTCAAACCCGATAAATAAAGAACGACAAAAAGCCCTTAGCTATGAGTTACTACCCACAGCTAAGGGCTTTGTTTATAATATGGATTTTTTGTTGTACAGCCGCCTGTCAATCATTCTGTAACCCTAAAACCACTGGATTACAAGAATAACGGCTCTTACACAACTGTTATCAAATTGTTATCAAAAGACCTCTTGAAAGTCCACAAACCCGCATAAATACTGGATTTCTTCGACCTCTCAACTTATTCCCACTCGATTGTTCCAGGAGGCTTACTAGTAAGGTCATACATTACACGGTTAACCCCACGAACCTCATTGATAATACGAGACATAACTTTATTTAATACTTCATATGGAATCTGAGCAGATTCAGCAGTCATAAAGTCAATTGTATTAACGGCACGTAAAGCGATGGCATAATCATATGTTCTTTCATCACCCATAACACCTACGGAACGCATATTTGTCAATGCTGCAAAGTATTGACCGATTGAACGATCCAATCCAGCATTTGCGATTTCTTCACGATAAATGGCATCTGCATCTTGTACGATTTTTACTTTTTCTTCAGTTACTTCACCAATGATACGAATTCCTAAACCAGGTCCTGGGAATGGTTGTCTGAATACCAAGTATTCAGGAATACCTAATTCTAAACCAGCTTTACGAACTTCATCCTTGAACAAGTCACGCAATGGTTCAATAATTTCTTTGAAATCTACGTGATCAGGAAGTCCACCAACGTTGTGGTGAGATTTAATTACAGCAGATTCTCCACCTAAACCACTCTCAACAACATCTGGATAAATTGTTCCCTGAACTAAGAAATCAACTTTTCCAATTTTCTTAGCTTCTTCTTCAAATACACGAATGAATTCTTCACCGATGATCTTACGCTTTGCTTCTGGTTCTTCAACACCCTTTAGCTTTTCATAATATCTTTGTTGCGCATTTACACGAATGAAGTTTAATTCATATGGACCTTCAGGACCAAATACAGCTTCTACTTCATCCCCTTCGTTTTTACGAAGTAAACCATGATCAACAAATACACATGTCAATTGGTTACCAATTGCTTTTGATAATAATACAGCTGCAACAGAAGAGTCTACTCCACCACTAAGGGCACATAAAACTTTTCCATCTCCAACCTTTTCACGAATAGCCTTAATTTGTTCTTCAACAAAGTTATCCATTCTCCAATCACCACAGCATCCACAAACACCACGAACAAAGTTATATAACATTTTTGAACCTTCTTGTGTATGTAATACTTCTGGATGGAACTGAATTGCATATAATCCTTTTTCTGCATTTTCACTTGATGCGCAAGGACAGTTATCTGTATGAGACGTAATTTCAAATCCAGGTGCTACCTGTGAAATATAGTCAAAGTGTGACATCCAACAAATTGTTTTTTCAGATACACCCTCAAAGATTTTAGAAGAAGTCTTATCCACAAGAACCTCTGTCTTACCATATTCACGGTGATCCGCTTTTTCTACTTTTCCACCCAATACATGCATCATCAATTGTGCGCCATAGCAAAGACCAAGAACTGGGATACCCAATTCAAATAATTCCTTTGAATATGTAGGTGAATCTGCCTCATAACAACTATTTGGCCCTCCAGTTAAGATAATTCCCTTTGGATTCATGGCTTTGATTTTTTCTAAATCTGTTTTATATGAATAAATTTCACAATATACATTGCACTCACGAACACGACGTGCAACCAACTGATTATATTGTCCTCCAAAATCAAGAACAATGACTAATTCTTTTTTCATTACGTCCTCCTATTAATTTCTCAACAATATTATAAAGTAGCAACCAATTATTTACAACGCTTTAAATAATCAATTACTTCATTTAAATCCGTACAAGATTCTTGGATATACTCCTTCATTTCGTCATCTGGCGCAATCTGATCTTGAATAAAAATGGAATGCATCTTCGCATTGGCTGCTGCCATAATTCCATGCTTACTATCCTCTAATACTAAACAGTTTTCTGGTTCCATTCCTAATCTTTTTGCTGCAGCCAAGAAAACATCTGGAGCCGGCTTTGATTTATATCCCTCTTTAGAAGATACAATCACATTTGGACTTAACACAAAACCTGCATGCGACAAGAACTTTTTAATATCCTGCGGGTGCGAACTTGAAGCCACCGCATAAGGAATCTTATTCTCTTCAATATACTCAATTAGATTCTGTAAACCAACCATATTGGCACTACCAGGCTCTTTAAAATATGTAAAGAAATAATCCGCACGCTCTTTCTGAATTTCTTCCATAACTCTTGTCACACCTGGATACATCATTTCAAACTCTGCAACCTTTCTTGAATCACAACCAATTAAAGGTTCTGGAAAATAGTCTGGACAAGAAACGCCTAATTCTTTAGCCTTCTCTTTAAACTCATCCTTAAACATCGTCTCCGTATTAAACATCAAACCATCCATATCAAAGATAACTGCTTTAATTTGTGGCTTTCTAAAATATTCAATCAAACACTGCGTGCCTAAATCACTCATACCACGATCCATTAGATCCACATATTCTTTGATGACGCGATTTACACCATACAAAGGAAAATTTGCCTCTTGTACTGCAATTTTTAAATCCTTCACAAAATGCTTCACATAAAAACCAGGCGCATAATCATTCTCTAACATCTTCTTACCTTGGAATTCCAATTGTTTAGATCCAGCAGCACCATTACGTAAGAAGCGATACACGAAAGATTCATCCACATCTTTACATTTCAAATACGACATGGCCTCACAAATACCTTGTAATGTATTCGCAATCATAATTTGGTTCGCCATCTTGACATGTTGTCCACAACTCGCCTTGCCACAATACTCAATTTGTGTTCCAAACGCTTCAAAGATTTCTTTATTTGTTTCAAAATTCTCTTTGTCTGCACCAACCAAAACAGTTAGAGTCCCATTTTTAGCTCCCGTATCTCCACCAGTCACTGGCGCATCCAATACGTGAACGCCCAATTCTTTTCCTTTTGTATACAATTCTTTGGCAAGTTTTGGACTTGAAGTCGTAAAATCAATACAAGTTTTACCCGCATCAATACAACTAAAAATCACATCATATACTTCTTTAACATCACTAGGAAAACCGACCATTGTACAAATCACATCTACATTGGATGTCAAAGACACAATCGATTCTTCTAAAATGGCACCTGCATTTTTAGCTTGTTCTACCCTTTCTGGATGTCTTGCGTACACATGCACTTCATAACCCTTATTCAATAAATGAATAACCATTGGCTGGCCCATAATGCCAGCACCAATCCAACCTATTTTTCTCATTTTACTTTCTTCCTTTCACTAATATTGGAGCGGATTGCACCGCAATAAATTTCACAACCTCAAACATAAACTTAATTTCTTCTGCATTCAATTGACGAATCTCCTTAATTCCAGACAATGCCTGTTTAAATGAAAATTCAGTTAAATCCGCAATCGTATAAATTTCCATACGATCAAATAATTCTCCAATCAAATGACAATAACGCTCTTTTTCTTCCAGTGGACGATTCATTAATAACTTATTTACATATTCCAATAAATCATCACTCTCTTTTGTGAGTGCATCACAATAATTAAAGTCTTTTACATCCACACTCCACATAAGCGTATCATGCTGAACTAGACCAGAACCTTCGGCATCCATGACTTTCGTTTGTTCTCTATGATCTAAAACACGACCCACAATGCTATCCTTAGGAATATAGTTTGTGATCTTAGATACATCCTCATCACCTTGCCAAAAACCATCCGCAAAGCCAGGCCCATCAAAACTTTTCACACCTTCAATATATCCCTGTAGTTCTGGATTTTTTAAATAGGCATACATCGCCAGATTTCCACCCTTTGAATGCCCCGTCAAATACATCTTTGGATAGACTTTTTTCTTTTTTAATCCAAACAAATAACTCGTTTCAGGAATATCCGCAATAGTTTCTTTGACATAATCCTTCGCCAGGATTTGACAAGGAAGATCCTTGCTATAGGTCATCATTAAATTTTCTTTCCAACCCGTAATACTACCATCTGTACCACTAAAAGAAATAACGAAAGATCCATCTGGCAACACAAGTGTTACCACACTAAATTGAATCACATCTTCATCGCTATAGACTTTTTTATAGTTCTTTAACTTTATATTTCCATAACGAATCGTATCTTGTAATGCATCAATTAAATGTGGAAGATTCATTGAAAATGTATACTTACTTTTTAATTCCTCTTCACTATATAAAGAAAGATATTTACGACATGCTTCCTCTAAAGAAACCTCATCCTTTTCCACAATGCCATCCCAATCCACATAAGATAAATCGGCACATACTAACATATCCACCTCATTAAAGGGACGAACAGAAAAGTCGATATCTCTTCTTAAATGTACATAATTCAATAAGTTTTCCATAATCAACCTCACTACATCGATTTTACAATATACAAAAGGATTAGCCAAATGACTAACCCAATTTTTTCGATAATTTTATATAATGATCTGCATTTGAAAGAATGTCAGAAACCTGAGATTCTGAAATCTTTTTAATGATCTTAGCCGGTACTCCAACCACAACACTCTTTTGTGGAATCACCATATTTTCAGGTACAACACAACCAGCACCAATTATACTATGGCTTCCTATACAAGCTCCATTTAAGATAATAGCGCCCATACCAATAAGCACCTCATCCTCAATCGTACAACCATGCACAATGGCTCCATGTCCAATCGTAACACGATTACCAATTTTTAATGGATAACCACAATCCGTATGCAAAACACACTGATCTTGAATATTGCTTTCTTGCCCAATTTCAATCGTTTCTTCTTCACTACGAATCACGGCGTTATACCAAACACTTGAACCTTTGCCAATTGAAACATTACCTAAGATGGTTGCATTACTTGCACAAGAAAAATCCTTTTTAACCTCATCCAGTCTCTTACAAAGCCAAACTACACCATGCCACACATCAAATTTCATACCACAAGATGGCAATGCACCATACATAGTAAAGCCATGTTTTTTATGAAAAGCTATACTTTCTTCATTCGAATCTGTAATGCATGAAATGATCCAACGCATGTTTAATTTTCTGCAATCCGCTTCAAGCTGATCTAACATTTTTGAAGGCAAACCATAATGTTTTCCTTCTTTAAAATAAATGGTAAGTTCTACACAATACTTATACGCCTCTTTAGAAAAAGCCGGGTGCACATAGCCATAGCCAATTAGAACATCATCATTAAGTGCGACATAAAATGGATTTGTCTTTGAAACTTCCATCATATGTTCTTTAAATACATCAAAAGGATCTGGCACAACATCAAAAATCGCAACGCTTGTCTTTACATAATGTACATAGATTGGATATATACTTTCTAAATCTTTTTCTTGAAGTAAACGTAGCTCTTGCATAAAACAACCTATTGGATTTCTAGACTTGAATCGGCAGTTAAACTTGCATCTGCTCTTCTTCCAGAAAGATAGGCGATGGTTCCTGCAACACCGATCATACTTGCATTGTCTGTACAACAATACATTGGAGGCACGGTAAACTCAACTTCTGGATATTCATTTCTTAATTCTTCTACTTTTTCACGAAGTCTTGAGTTGGCACTTACTCCACCACCTACAACGAAATGGCGAATATCTTTATGATCATCTAATACGGCTCTTACTCGAGAGAAAATTTCATCCAATGCACATTCTTGGAATGAACAAGCTAAATCTGCCATATCAAATGTCTTGCCTTGTCTTTCCATACGTTTCGTAAATTGTAGAACACTACTCTTCAATCCAGAAAAGCTAAAATCATAACGACCCTGTGTTTTCGGTTTTGCCAGTTCATATACTGGCTTTCCTTCTTTTGCCAATTTATCAATTTTAGGACCACCAGGATATCCAAGACCCAATACACGAGCCACCTTATCAAAGGCTTCTCCAATCGCATCATCCTGTGTTTCTCCTAAGATTTCAAAACTTGTTTCATCCTTCATATAAACAAGTTCTGTATTTCCACCAGAAACAACAAGAGCCAATACAGGATATTTCATATCCACCACTAATTCATTGGCATAAATATGCCCTGCCAAATGATGCACTGGAACTAATGGTTTATGGTAGGCAAAAGCCAAAGTCTTGGCAGCTTGCACACCAACGTGTAAACATCCAATTAAACCAGGACCTTGCGTAACGGCAACCGCATCCACATCTTCCATAGTGATATTGGCATCCTTCAATGCTTTTTCAATACAATACGAAATATTTTCTACATGAATACGACTCGCAACTTCGGGTACGACCCCACCAAATTCTGTATGCACATCAATTTGACTTGCAACCACACTTGATAATACTTCCTTTTTATCTTTGACAACCGCAACGGCTGTTTCATCACAACTACTTTCAATTCCGATAATAATCATATAATCCTCCTACAATGCCAATGTCATCACAATGGCATCTTCTCCATCTGGATAATAACTTTTAGATACATTGACTTGAATAAAGCCCATTTTTCGATATAAATTCAAGGCTGCCTCATTACTAGCACGAACCTCTAATGTCATATATTCACAAGCCACTTCTCTAGCTCGATCAAACAAATGCATCATCAATTCTTTACCATATCCTCTTTTTCTTAAGTCAGGATCGACTCCAATACGAGCTAGCTGCGCCATTTCAAAGGTTTCCCATAAAAAGGCGTATCCAACAATGGTATCTTCATCTAGTAAAATCCAACCATGAGAAAAGGGATTCTCATTCAATTCATATAAACAATCTTTTTCTAGCCAAGGCTGTTTAAAACAAGCTTGTTCAAGTTCTAAAACACGAACAAGATCCGTGTCTTTCATTTCTTTAAAGATCATGCTTTATAGGCATCGCTTTCTTTTAAATATTGAGGAACTAAGGCATGTACATTTTCAATTGTACGACTTGGTACCTCCATAAAATTCTTCAAGAAATCACAACTTGCAGCTTCTTGATTCACTAAATATCCATCTCCATATAAAGTTCCAGGATGTTCGTTTAAGAAATCTTCCAATTGATCGACTTCTAAAATTTGTGTTTTTCCAACCACAACACCCTTTTCTAAATGTGCTACATACGCTCTTTTACTACGCGCATCTAAAATAACATTGGCACTTTCATCCATGCCCGCAAACAACTGCATTGTACTAATACACTTTAATGTTTTATGCATTTGTGTACAAAATACTTTCGCAATTGTCATCGCAATACGAATGCCTGTATAAGATCCAGGACCATCTGTAATGATCACTTCATCTACGTCTTTATAGTCTAAACCTGTCTTTTCAAACAATTGATTTAATTCCACAAAAATCGTTTCACTTTGTTTCTTGAATGCTTCAATAGATACACCATCAATCAATGTTCCATCTTTATATAAACCTAACACTAATGCTTTATAAGCACTATCCATACATAAACTAATCATGATATGCCTCCACAATACTCTTTGATACAGGACCCGTATATTCTAATGTCACTGTACGATTTTCATCGATGCCTTCTTCAAAAGAAATTTTGATATGATCTTGTGGCAATTGATTTTCAATAAATTCAGACCATTCTACTACAGTAATTCCTTCATCAAAACAATCTTCAAAACCTAAGTCCTGACATTTTCCTTCTAAACGATACGCATCAATATGATGGAATGGGACTCCACCTTCTTGCTTATAATCCTTTAAGATTGTAAAAGTTGGTGAATTGATCACATTCTTTACACCTAACGCTTTCCCAAAGCTTTTTGTCCAAGTTGTTTTACCTGCACCCAAATCTCCATCTAATGTAATGACTAATTGTTTATTTCTACAAAGATCTGCCATTTTAGTGGCAAATTCCTGTGTTTCTTGTAAACTATGAATTTCTATTTTCATAATGACCTCTTTCTACTGAAATACACTATTCCATCTTATATCTTTTTTCAACTATTTTTTCTTCATCATACGATTTCTATGCACCATAGCCTTGATTTGTTTAATCTGCGCAAGACGATTTCGCACCTTCACTTCAGATCCCTGATCACTTGGTACATAATATTCTTTACCAACTAGAGCATCTGGAAGACACTGCATATCCGTCATGTGATATTCATAATCATGTGAATACTCATATCCTTTACTGTAGCCTAAATCTTTCATTAACTTTGTCGGTGCATTACGAATGTGTAAAGGCACTGGCTGATCTAATGTTTTTAGTGCATCACTTTTCGCATTATTATAGGCCACTTCTAAAGCGTTTGATTTTGGAGCTAAAGCCAAATATACAGCTGCATGCGTTAAATGTACATTGCATTCTGGAACACCTAAATAGTGACATGCCTGATAGGCTGCCACACAGATTTCTAAGGCCCTAGAATCTGCCATACCAATATCTTCACTAGCCATACGGACGAATCTTCTTGCGATATATAAAGGGTCTTCTCCAGCCTCTAACATACGCGCTAACCAATATACAGCAGCCTGTACATCGGAGTTTCGTACACTTTTATGTAGAGCCGAAATAATATTATAGTGTTCCTCCCCTTTTTTATCATACAATAACGACCTTTTTTGAAGGCACTGCTTCAAAATATCCTGTGAAACATGAATACCATCCAATTCACTTGGACTATTATAAACAACCATCTCTAATGTATTTAAACAAAAGCGGGCATCCCCACCTGAAAATGCGGCAATCGCCTCTATATCTTCATCCGTAATATGTATTTTTAAATTACCTAATCCTTTTGAACTGGAAATAGCACGAATAATCAAATCTTTTAAGTCATCCGTATTTAGACTGTTTAACACAAACACTCTACACCTAGATAAAAGGGCAGAATTAATCTCAAAACTAGGATTTTCTGTTGTAGCACCAATTAAAATAATGCTTCCCTTTTCAACATAGGGTAAAAATGCATCTTGTTGCGCCTTATTAAAACGATGGATTTCATCTACGAATAGTATTGTTTTTTGTCCTAAGGCCCTACGCGTATCGGCCTGTTTCATAACTTCCTTGATTTCTTTAATGCCACTAGTAACAGCTGAGAAATCCACAAAATAACTCTTTGTCTGATGGGCAATAATACGTGCCAATGTCGTTTTTCCTACTCCTGGTGGACCCCAGAAAATCATCGATGTCACCTGATCATGTTCAATCATTTGCCACAAAAGATTTCCCTTGGCAACAAGCTGTTTTTGTCCTACATATTCATCCAATGTTTCCGGACGCATACGATCGGCTAAAGGCCTTGTATCTTCTTGTATTGAAAATAGAGAATCTTGTTCCATATGTTTCCTCCGTATGTACTTTATTATACACCACACAAAAGAAAAAGTGTTTGACCTTAATCAAACACCATCTTCTTTTTCTCAATTCGTCTTAAAAATACCCATCCCACAACACAAGATAAAACTTCCGTAATCACAAATGCATACCAAATTAAAGATACATCCCTTCCACATTGAACGACAAGCATCGAAAATCCCCATGCCAAAGGAAGGATCAAAATGGCTTGTCGAAGCAAGGAAACAACTAAAGATTCCATACCTCCATTTAAAGCTTGATACACTCCTTGAAATGCGATATTCACACCTGCAAACACAAAGCTGACAGAAATGATTCGAACAGCACTGATGAAATATATTCTGGATTGTCCTGCATTAAATAGTGTCGCAAAAAAGTTTGGGAACAGTTCTGTAATCAAAGTTCCTGCAACCATTAACACGATAGTATAGATTAAGCCATACTTGATTCCATCTTTAACACGCTGCTTATTTTGCATACCATACGAAAAGGCAATGATAGGTGTAATCGCATCTCTTAAGCCAAAGGCCATAAATAATACAAGTTGTTGTACTTTATAGAAAAGTCCATAGGCTGTTTGTGCAGATGCATCAAATTTTAGAATTAAGTTCATCGCATATACCATGAATGACATCAATGCCTGAGCAATAATGGCTGGAAGTCCAATCGAATAGATTTCTTTGATGATACGCTTATTGGGTTTTGTATAAGTGAGGCCATGATCAAATTCTTTATTTAAACGCATATGAAACACAACTAATAATAGAGCTGATAAAATTTGTCCAATGACTGTCGCGTAAGCCGCTCCTTGTACACCTAAATTGAAACCATAGATTAATACAGGATCTAGAATCATATTGATTACGGCTCCTGTAACTTGTCCAATTGTAGAATATAAGGAGCGTCCTGTAGCTTGGAGCAGTTTTTCAAATATAGAAAAGAACACAACGCCAAAGGATAATAGGCAACAAATCCTTAGATAGTCTACACTCATCGATAATACAAGCACATTCCTTGTTTGAGAGGATATATAGGCTTTAATGCCAAACAATCCAAACAACACACAAATAATATAAATAACTGTAGCTAGAAACAAACCATTTCCGGCTACTTTAGAAGCTTTTTCACGATTTCTCTGCCCCAAAGTTCTTGCGAGTAAGGCATTTACTCCAACACCTGTACCAATGGCTAAGGCCACCATCAGCATCTGGATAGGGAAAACTAAGGTAAGTGCATTTAAAGCGGCTTCACTTCCTTCTTTCATATTTCCTACAAAGGCACTGTCCACAATATTATAGACAGCTTGCAAAGCCATAGATAAAATCATGGGCACACCCATTTGAAGCATTAACTTATTGACGGGCTCATTTTTCATTTTGTTGTTTTCTTCCATTCTTTTCCTCCTTAAAACACAAAAAAGTGCATTGCCTACATAAGTTGGACTTACGCTTTTGAGCAACACACTTTACAAAAATATAAAAAAGTAGCAGAAAACTGGATTTACGCTGTTTCCGCTACTCGTTACGAAGTGATTATATTTTTATTTTTTTAATTTGTCAAAGTAAAATTACATGGCTTTTTCAATTAATTCTACACATTTATCAATGCCCAAAACACCACTGTCTAAACACAATTGATAGTTTTTGGCATCGGCCCATTTACGATCTGTGTAATATTTATAGTAAGCGATACGACGTTTATCCTTATCTTTGATTCGTTTGTCTGGCGCAAATTCATTTTGTCCATAAACCGAAACAACACGATTCTTGCGATATTCAAAATTTGCATGAATAAATACATTTAATACGTCTTTACGATCACGAAGAATATAGTCTGAACATCTTCCTACAATAACGCAGTTTCCTTTATCGGCCAATTCACAAATTACATTTCTTTGTGCAATATATAATTCGTCCGATAAGTTATATCCATAATTATTCCAAATAAAGCCAAATGTACTTGTGCTGGATGCATCTTCCCCATTTTCTTCAATATACTCTTTCGCAAAACCACTTTCTTGAGCAATTTGCTGCACAATTTCATAATCATAATAAGCATAGCCTAATTTTTCAGCTAATTTCTTGGCAATGGTTCTTCCACCACTTCCAAATTCACGTGTAATTGTAATTATCATAAGATACCTCCTAATATACAAAAATCGAGCCTTCTACAACTGGAATTATATCCTGTAAGAAGACTCGTTGTTGTAGATATTTTACCAAAATTATTAAGTTTTTGTAAGTAATGGTACAGCATATTATATACACCATCACCTCGCTTTTATATACTGCACTATCTACTTATATTTTAATTCACAATAGATCAAAAGTAACGTAAAATGTTGCATTTTAACGCAAGAAAAGCAGAACATTTAAATTTACTTTATATAAAGCACTTATAGATATACATACCGCAGTGCGCAAAGTAATTTAGTGCAAAATATACCGCAATGCGCAAAGTATATAAAAAGAATAGAATCTTTCGACCCTATTCCTTAGCTCCATATTCTTCATAATATGCATCAATTCTTGATTTTAATTCAGGATCTAATTTATCACCTAAATATTCAATTACTTCTGGCATTGACACGATTGCAGCTGTTGGGAAACCATATAATTCACTCACTTCTGTTAGTGCCGTTTTTTCACCTTTTCCCTTTTCGTTACGATTTAAAGAAACCATCAATCCAACGATTTCAACATTTGCTGCGCCACGAACCTTTGGTACTGTTTCTTCCATTGATTTTCCAGATGTCGTAACATCTTCAATCATAACGACACGATCACCATCTTGTAGTTTTGTTCCTAAGAAACTTCCCTTATCAGCTCCATGATCTTTTTCTTCTTTACGATCTGAACAGTAACGAACTTCCATTCCATATAAATTATCTAATGCGATTGTCGTCGCAACAGCCAATGGAATTCCCTTATATGCAGGTCCGAATAATACATCGAAGTCTTTACCATATTGATTGACGATCGCCTTTGCGTAATATTCACCTAATCTTTTTAACTGGTTACCTGTAACATATCCACCAGCATTCATAAAGAACGGGGATTTACGTCCTGATTTTAGTGTAAAATCACCAAATTTTAACACTTTAGATTCCAACATGAAATCAATAAACTCTTTTTTATATTGTTCCATTTTCTTGCCTCCACTTTTACAGAAATTCTATCATACTTCTGCACAATTTCCCATAATTGTATGATTTTTAAATGATAAATATTATGGTAGTATAGAGCTGAGGTGATAGACAATGCAGGAAAATGTATTCTTTTTTCTGAAGGCTAAAAATAGTGTTAAATATTTATACGATAATATCAGTGTAGAAGATGGACTTGCCCTCATGCGCAAGCACAAATATACGGCGATGCCCATTATTAATAAGGAAGGAGTTTATGTAGGAACCATTACAGAGGGGGATTTTCTTTGGTACTTATTAGATCATCCTTCAATTCATAAAGAAGATCTAGAACAAATGGAGATTCATGAATTAATTCGTGGAGACTTTACGCCACCGGTTCAAATCGATGTTCCAGTCGATCAATTGTTCGCTCAATCTTTGAAACAAAACTTCGTACCCGTAGTTGATGATCGTCAAATTTTTATTGGTATTGTGACACGACAATCCATCATTCAATATTTAATGAATAACGCAAGTAAATATCTATAATTTTAAAACAGCCAGATTTTCTGGTTGTTTTCTTTATCACATTGAAAAAAGCCTTTAAATTGTGTATGATAATGGGTATTAATGAAGGAGTGATAGTTTCATGAATCCGGATGATTCAGTCCCGTTACAGTATAGTTTAGGAGGGTTAATATGAACCTTCCCATCTTAATTTTATTTACATTTATTCTAAACATCTTGTTTTCAATGACAAGCAGCATCGTTTCTACAAATAAAGAAATCGAAGATGAATCTTATAAATATCAAGCTACATTAAAATGGTTATCTCTATGCATGGAAGTATTTGGCACTTTGATGAGTGTAATCTATTTACAATCTTTGATTCATGGTCCATTACTTTATGTAGTCGTACTTCTATTGGTGTATGTATATATTTTATTGAGTGATTTATTACCAAGAAAATTTGCGAATGCTCATTTAGACAAGTTTGAAAAAACATTTATGTCTATTGCGAAAGGTATTCAATCCTTATTTACACCGTTTACTTTCTTCTTACGTTTCCAAGTAGAAAAAGAACAAGAAGATTATTCCGAAGAAGATATTTATGAAGTAATCAACGGTGGTGGAGTAGAACCAAGTCAAAAAGAATTTATCGAAAACTTATTCGAATTTGATGATACGCCTGTTGAAGAAATTTGTACGCATCGAAGTGAAGTTGTTTGTCTATATCTAAATGATGATAAAGAAACATGGAAAAAAACCATTCTAGAAAATCGTCACACATTATACCCTGTATGTGACGAGGATAATGATGATGTCGTAGGTATTCTAGATACACGTGATTATTTCCGTTTAGATTCGATTGAACAAGATAATGTCATCAATAAAGCAATGGATCAGCCTTTCTTTATTTCACAAAATATGAAGGCCGATGTTCTATTGAAGGAAATGAAAATTAAAAAAGTATACTTTGCGGTTTTACTTGATGAATACGGAGGAATGACCGGTATCGTGACTTTACACGATATTATTGAAACCCTTCTTGGTGAAATCCAAGAAGATGATGATATCAATGAACCAGATCCAATCCAACAAATTGATGCAGATCAATTTAGAATCTATGGCCAAGCTGACATTGAAGATGTCGAAAAAGCTTTAGGCATTTCATTAGAAGATGAGGATTGTGATACGTTTGGTGGATACATCCTAAATCATTATGGACAAATTCCTGATGAAGGTTCACATTTTAAAGTCAGTCTAGACTTAATGGATGTATATGTTAAGGAAGTAAAAAATCATCGTATCGGACAAACTATTGTACAAATAAAACGAAAAGAGGAAGGAAACCAACATGAAAGCACTGAAAAACGCAATCGAGACTAGAGGACATTTTATCAATGATGAGGTATTAAAGGTAGATGCTTTTTTAAATCACCAAATTGATTGTTCTTTAGTAGATGAAATGGGAAATGAATTTTATGAACACTTTAAAGACAAAGGCATCACAAAAGTAGTAACCATTGAATCTAGTGGTATTGCCCCAGCCTATGCGACAGCCATCCGTTTGAATGTGCCATTGATTTTCATCAAGAAAACACAACCAAGCACAATGATTGATCCTGCTTTTGCGGAAGTCTTCTCTTTCACAAAGAATAAGACATATCCAATTTGTATTGAAAAAGAATACTTAAAAAAAGGCGATAAAGTTTTATTCATTGATGATTTCTTGGCAAATGGTGAAGCGTTCAAGGGAACAGAAAACTTAATTGCGCAGGCACAAGCTGAAATTGTTGGTGTTGGAATGGTGATTGAAAAAGCTTTCCAAAAAGGGCATGCATATATTGTCGAAAAGGGATATGACCTTTTGGCGTTGGCATCTATTGCAGGTGTTAAGAATAAGAAAATTACATGGGCTGATGAATAATCAGTCCTTTTTTTGAAAACAAGGGGATTCTAATGAAAAATACATTCAAAAAACTATTTATTAGCTTTACCGTATTATCACTCACTGCATGTGGATCAACAACTATGCAAGACAATACGTTTGCGGCTAAAGAAAACAAGGGCTTCACAAAATACACAAACCAATTGGTAGTTGAATATGCCGAAAACGACTATACAACGATGCACCAATTCTTCGAACATCCAGAAGACTATGGTATTGATATTAATAATGTAGATGTAAGTCTTGGTGAATTTTATACAGACAATACTGAAGAAATCAAAGAAGATCAAAAAGAATTAAACAAGTTTAATCGCAGTACTTTAGACAAGACGCAACAAACCATTTATGATGAATTAAAGTATGAGAATGAATTGAGTTTAAAAGCAGAGAACAAGAAATTTCAATATTTAAACAATTGTTGGAGCACCATGAGTGGACTTCACCAAAGTTTGATTTCTGTTTTTTCTGAATACATTTTACGAAGTGAAAAAGACATTCAAGATTTGATTACACTCATCAACGATGTGCCTCGCTATACAAATGATGTATTGGAATATACAAAAAAACAAGCAGATAAGAATACGTTACAGTTTGACTATGATTCTGTTATTCAAGATATTCAAGATGTCATCAATAATAAAGAGAATAGTTCAATCACAAGTGCATTATATAATGCGATTGAAGCTTTAAATCTAGATGAAGAAAAAACAACATCTTATAAAGCACAAGTCAAAGATGCCATGGACACAAGTCTCTTCCCTAGTTATCAGGCTATGTTAGATACATTGACCTCTCTTCAATCCAAAGTACAACCTTTACAAGGATTATCCAACTATAAAAATGGTAAGAAATACTATGAAGTATTAGTTGAAAATGCGACAAGTTCTACCGACTCTATTTCAACCATCAAAAAGAATACACAATCCGCAATCAATTCGGCTATCACTAAATTCCAAAAACTATATAAAGCCAATCCAATGATTGCGTATGAACTCGATTCGGTTTCAACGGATTTTACGGATGTAAATCAAATTCTAGAAAGCCTTCAAAAGAACTATAAAAAGGATTTTCCAGAAGTAAAAACCATGAAATATGATTTAAAGGCACTACCAGAAGATCAATCTGTCAGCGGAATTGTTGCCTACTTTATTACACCAGCCTTGGATTATTCACAAAACTATCAAATGCGCTACAACAAACGTGATTATGGCGATGATCCATCAAGTTTAACACTTTATCAAACATTAGCTCATGAAGGTATTGCCGGGCATATGTATCAAGCGCAATACAATAAGGAACATTTAAAATACCCAATCCAATTCTTCTACAACAATCTAGGTATGTCAGAAGGTTGGGCTACTTATATGGAAAGCATGTCTTTACATTATTTAGATAATAATGAAGACTTATTAGAAGCCTATAACTTAAACAATATTCTTACTAATCTATATATTGTTTTAATGGATATCAGCATTCATTATGATGGTATGTCACTCAATGATTTCAAGAATGAATATGGCGATATGTTTAGTTCAGAAGGATTAGAAAGTATTTACAATCAATTGGCAGACAATCCAACTGTATTCTTATCTTACTATTACGGATATCTTCAAATTGTAGATTTAAAGAGTACAGCCAAATCTAGATTAAACTCAAAATTTGACAATGTAGACTTCCATAATGCCCTACTACAATATGGTGAAGTCAACTTCAATATTGTCAAACAAAGCGTAAATGAATACATCAACAAAAACAGATAAAACACAAAAGATGTTGGTTTAAATTTCCAACATCTTTTCTTTATACATTAATATCCATTCATCCACATCATACAATGGAATATTTACAACTTGTTTAAATGTACGATATGTAGACATCGAAAATTTCCAACCTTCCATATCCTCATTCTCATTTAACAATGTATTCATACTTTTTGATTTTAAATTTTCTTCTGCCTTAACTTCAATTGGATATACATTTCCTAATTGAACTACAAAGTCAATTTCATTTGTTGAATTTTCATTATTATAGTATTTTGGAGTTACATTACAAGCCACTATTTGTTGAGCAACATATTGCTCCGTAAAAGCACCCTTATATTCTTTAAATACATTATCTCCTATTAAAATGTTTTTTGCGGGAGCATCCACCATTGCACCAAGAAGTCCTAAATCAAGTAAGTAAAGTTTAAACGCATTGAACTCCTCATAAAACTTAAGTGGCATACATACTTTATTTATGCGATTTACCCTAAACACCAAGCCTGCATCCACAAGCCATTGAATCGCATCTTCAAACTCTTTTGCACGCCCACCCTTTTTTAGCATTCCATATATAAATTTTTTGTTTTCCTTTGCCAATTGTGCAGGAACAGAATCCCACACCAAATTTACTTTTGTCAATAAATTTCCTGGTATATGTTTTGAAAAATCTTGTCGATAGTTTAATAGGATTCTATTTTGTATTTCGCGAACATGAAATATTTCCTTGGTTTGAGCATAATATTTAACAACTTCAGGCATACCACCAACATAATAATATTGCCTTAAATAATTCTTTAACTTTTCATGGAACACATCCATCTCTTTCCAATTATGATGTTCCATCTGTTCTACCAATATATCTTCATTTAAAGCCAACAAGAATTCTTTAAATGACATGGGATACAACGTTAATTGATCCACTTTTCCCACTGGAAATCCTGTTGATTGGTGTAAAGTGATACCTAATAAGCTTCCTGCCACAATAATATGATATTCAAAGGCTTCTTCTTGGAAATATTTCAATGCCGTTAATCCTAATGGACATTCCTGTATTTCATCTAAAATAATCAATGTATTTTCTTTTTCAATTCGCGTATTTGTAAGAGCTGAAAAGCTTAAGATCAAACGATTCACATCAAAATCATAGAACATTTCTTTCATCTCATTATTATTGTCACAATTAATATACACTACATTTTTATATTCTTTTTTTCCAAATTCATTTAAAATCCAAGTCTTTCCCGTTTGTCTTGCACCATTTAAAATCAAAGGTTTACGGTAGCTACTATTTTTCCATTCGACTAAATCATTATATATATATCGATACATAGAATCTTCCTCCTTTAATCTGATTTTACATTTTTCTAGGGGAATATTCCACTGTATTTAACACTTTTCTATGGGAATATTTGAAAAAAATTACATTTTTCTAGGGGAAACTTTAAAATATCTTTAGTTCACACAATAATTTTTTATCAATACACTCAGAATTAGAAAAGTGTCATAATTTCAGATTTTGACTCATTTTACTGCTTTTTTAATGTGCTTTGGTTCAAAATTTCTGATTTTGACACCTTTTTATGCTTTTTTACCCCATTTTGAGTCAGACTTGACTCATTTTGATTTCTTTTCAAAAGAAAAAGTGTCATTTTTTAAAATTATGATACTTTCAAAAAACGTATCCCCAGCTGACACCTATTTTTTGTACTTTTAATTTGGTTTGCCACTTTTAAGTCTTTTTACTTACTTAAGTTAATAGCATCTATATCCGTACTAATCCAGCAGGAAATATAAAGGCAGATAAAAAATTTACAGAAAAAATCGATAGTGCTAACGCTGTCATAATGAGGCCTGATTGAGAGAACCACTGTGGAAATAATACCGGTGCTTCTGTCTACGATGACAGAGGAATCCTTTTTATTTGAATATAGTGCGATTTGAACATACTATGTCTTGAATTTATAGTTTTGGGGAGCATTTATGCCTTTACATTCTTAACAATGCTCCCCAATTATAATTGGCTTTTGGGGAGCATTGTTGTATTATAATTGTAACAATTGTTCCCTATGAGGAGGAGAAATCATGCCCGTACAATATAGTGAAATACAAGAATTGCTCAGAAGTCGCGCCGATCTTCACGCTAGGCTTAATTTGATGCCATACGATGGAACACCTGAAATCAAAGAACGTGGCGATAAAAAATACCTCTATGTAAGAAAACGTGTTGCTGGCAAGCAGACATCAACTTACGTGGGTGCGTATACTGAAGAACTGTATAATTTGCTTCTTCGAAATGCAAGAGAAATTCGTGAAATCAGAAAATCACTCCGAAGCATTGAAAAACAACTTGCTGCAGCCGGATATTCTGAAGACGAACTTTCTATTAATATCGTAAACAACATTGCATTCGCACGTGCCAATATGAAGATGAACATCTATGATCAGGCTGTTTTGGAAGGTGTCGCAACGTCCTTTCCACAGACAGAGGAAATCATAGAAAACGGAAAGGTTTCCGGCATAACCGCTACTGATGTGCAGAAGATTTTAAATCTGAAACATGCATGGGAGTTTATTTTGGACCGCGATGTAGTTGCCAGCCGTTCCGATTATTATATGCTCAGTCATATTGCAAGAATTGTAAATGAAGGCTTTTTCGCCGAAGGTGGTCGTATTCGAGGTGTCCCAGTTACCATTGGAGGCTCATCTTATGTTCCACCTTTGCCGAATGAACTGGATGTAAAAGATAAAATTCAAGAGATTGCTGGGGAAGATGATGAACCCATTAATATCTCCATCAAACTGTGCCTTTACTGCATGAAGGCTCAAATATTTTTGAATGGTAATAAACGTGCTTCTGTTATTTTTGCAAACCATTATCTTATTTCACATGGCGGTGGCTTTCTAGTAATTCCTGAAAAAGAAGTACCTGAATTCAAGCGGTTGCTGGTAAAATACTACGAAGGTGAAGACATCGCAGTAATTACAGCATTTATGAAAGAGCGCTGCTGGAAAACAATAGAGTCTTAAGCAACATTCATATTGGGGAGTACATCCTGCTGTTCCAGCCATATTTTGCTCCCCAATATTATTAAAGCTTGAAATTGCAGTTGTTCAAGGTTCTTGCCATTTCAAGTTTTACAACACAAATGTAATTAACTTTATCAAATACAGTACCACCCTTATGATATTACTTCACTTATCAACATAATTAACTCCATATGTTCATTATTACGAAAAAGAAGAGAACCTTGAATCAAAGTTCCCTTTTTCATTAACTACTATAAATCAAATCCAAAATAACGAACGGCATTGTTGTAAGAGATACCCTTAACAATTTCAGTTAAGTTTTCTTTATCATAAGGATACTCTCCATAACCCTATTCCAACGCACTGAGAATTGCAAGTACTTACATCATATTTCTTGTTGTAGTCCCTCACATTTCATAAGTCAAGTTTTTTCGGAATCGTTTTCACACTTGTATTTAAGGGGTATTATCTCTTTTTCTACATTTTATCAAAAAACAGATATGAAACATACTTATTTGTAAGCTTTTTTAATGTTTCTATTGATTTATTCAAAAAACAGGGTTGTTCTGTGTAAGTACTTACATCTAACATTTAAAATATAGACAGGTAGAAATGGTGCAAAAATTTATAAGATTCATTTTAACGACTTGGTAGCTGTTGCATCATGTCCTCTAGAAAAAGGGACTATATGTAATGTCGATGGACAAGAGTCTACATTTATTGAAGACATTGCCCAAGGACATAAATTTACGTTGAAAGATATTAATAAAAAGGATCAACCTATTATTAAATATGGATATCCTATTGGAATCGCGAAGGATATAAGGAAGTAGCTATCACATTAAGAGAGTCTATCAATGCCAATATCAACAACTGGTCCGCTATGTTGTATGATGGAAAAGATTACTATTTCTCAAATAAATACAATATGCAGATTGTAGATTGTGTAGGTGGTGGAGATAGCTTTGGTGCTGGATTGGTTGCAACAAGTCTAGAAGGATAGGATGCAAAGTCAATAATCGAATTTTCGGTAGCTGCAAGTTGTTTAAAACACTCTATCGAAGGTGATTTCAACATAGTGAGTATGGACGAAGTGTTGCAATTAGCTGGAGGAGACGGTTCAGGCCGCGTCCAAAGATAATTCAATTATTTGGCAGCAACAGATTACTATCATGTATTTATTTCTCCTATTCCAACAATATACTTACATTAAAATATCCTAATCGTAGTTATCTGTTTCTATATAAAACAAAATGACCGATATTTCACTCCCACTGAATATCGGTCATTTTGTTGTGTATTAACTATTAAATGCTAAACAAGCAGCTCCTAATAGTCCGCTATCTTCATTTAGGGTTGATTTTCTTACTTTTACTAATGGTTCAACTACTGGATATACCTTTGTCTTCACTAAACTTTCAACTTCTTCTACAAATCCAGGAATCTTTAAAGCTACAGATCCACCAAGAATTACGATTTCTGGATCAATAAATGCTTGAATACCGGCAATAAAGTTTGCCAAATACAATTTAGCATCGTCCATAATCTTTTGTGCTTCTAAATTTCCTTTTAAAGCTAAATCATTTACTTCTCCTGCATGAGCTACAATTAAGCCTGCTTTTTCTGCACGTTGTTCGATGGCAGTTCCACTACAGATAGCTTCTACTCCGCCTGGATAAATGCTTCCGTGACTTGGTCCATTATTCCATAAACATACATTGGCAACTTCATTCGCAAATCCATGAGCTCCTTGGAATACTTTTTTATTAATAACAAGTCCTGATCCAAGTCCTGTGGAAACAGTTAAGTATTGAACAATATTATGCTTTTTTCCTTCCCCAATTATAGCTTCTGCAAGAGCTGCAAGATTTGCATCATTTTCTAAATAGACAGGTTTATGAATCAATTTTTCTAATTCTTTTGTGATACAAAGTCCATGCCACTCTCCATGTAGATTTGGTGTAGTTAAAATTTTTCCTTCAATCAAATCCAATGGACCTGGGCATGACATTCCTACTCCAACAATTTCTTTATCAAAGCTATCGATGGCTTGTTTAATTTTAAATAGGGTAACCTCTGGATTGTCGGCATCCGTAGAGAATTGTGCTCTTTCCTCAATTTTATATTTTTCATCAATCAACGCTACTCGTGTATTGGTTCCACCAATATCAATTGCGACTGCATATTTCATTTTATATTCTCCATTCTATAGAAAAAGGAAACTCAAGGTTTCCTTTTATATGTAATTATCTGCTACTTTACTATTATTCGTAATAACATTTAACTTTGTCTTGAGAGTTAAATAATCTAATTTTGTCAGCACATACTTTTCCACATGCTTCCATAGCTGCAGGATAGATTTCTAATGGTTCTCTGTATCCTGGATTTTCATTTAATGTTTTACGTGCTTGTTCGTAGAATGCAACTTTAATATCACTTGAAATATTGATTTTGCAGATACCGTTCTTAACTGCTTCAGCGATTTCTTCATCTTTATTTGATGATCCACCATGTAATACTAATGGTACTGAAACTTGGTCAGTGATGTCTTTTAAGATATCAATACGTAATTTTGGCTTCATATCTTTTGGATAGATACCGTGAGCTGTACCAATAGCACATGCGAATGTATCAATTCCTGTATCTTCAATGAATTGTTTTGCTTCTTCAGGAACTGTGTAGATAACACCTTGTGTTCCACCTTCAATAGAGTTACCTGTTGTACCAATTGTACCTAATTCTGATTCTACTGAAACGTTTGCAATGTGAGCTGTTTCAACAACTTTTTTAGTAATAGCAACGTTTTCTTCGTAAGGAAGTTTAGATGCATCAATCATTACTGATGTCATACCTGCTTGGATGGCACGTACTACAGTCTCATATGAATCACCATGGTCTAAGTGAATACATACAGGAACATCTGTATGAGCTGCTTCGTAAAGCATAGCTTGAATTTGTGCATATCCTACGAAATTGAATTCATCTGGACTCATCTCCAAAATAACTGGTGATTTCAATTCTTTCACAGTCTTCATAACTGCTTTTAACAATTGGTCAGATCCAATGTTGAATGCAGGTACTGCAAAGTGGTTCTTTTGTGCTACTGTTAGCAAATCTTTCATGTTCATTAACATAATATGTTACCTCCTATATAAACTATAAAGATTTTCCTTCTGATCCGGATAAGCGGATATAGTGTTTAACTAATTCTTGACTTTCTTTTTCAACCTGGTGCATCATAACCCAGAAATTGATATCTGGATCTGCTGCTAAGTGTTTTTTGATTGCTTCTGTATTCGCATTCATAAAGTCGCAACCAACATTAATTTTGTTGATTCCATATTTTACTGATTTCAAGATGTTTTCATCACCTGAACCAGATCCACCATGTAATACAAGTGGCATTTTTGTAAGTTCTTTAATTTCTTTTAATCTCTCAAAATCAAATTCCGGAACATATCCTTCAGGATAATTTCCATGACTTGATCCATATGATACAGCTAATGCATCAATACCTGTTTCTTGTGCAAATCGTAATGCTTGCTGAGGATTCGTTTTCATCTGATCACTAGTGAATTCTTCTCCTTCAGTGGCTCCCATGCATCCTATTTCGCCTTCAACTGATGCGTCAAATTCTTGAGCAAACTCAACAATTTCACGAGTCATTTTAATGTTACCTTCCAAATCATATCTGGAAGCATCTACCATTACACTTGAATATCCATCGTGCAACGCCTTCTTTAATAAAGGCACCTCTTGCCCATGATCGAAGTTAAGTGCAACTTCCACACTTGCTCTATTTGCCAATTTCTTTACAATTGGAGCAATTAAATCGCTATCACAATGATTGACCATGTGTTCTTGCACAATGTTAATAATGATTGGTGCTCGAAGCGTCTGTGCAGCTTCAATGCATGCACGAGTCGTTTCGATGTTAAAACAATTTATAGCCATCACTGCGTAGTTTCCTTGGTTTGCTCTTTCAAGCATTCCTTTCATTGAAACATACATATTTTTTTATCCTTCTTCTTAAGCTTAAATTTTTTATTCGAATGAGATTCCTGATAAATCTACTTCGGCTTCTTCATCTTCAACAGATCCGCCAGCGTATTCTTCATCAGTTAATTTTTTCTTCAATACATTTAATAAGATTGCTGTTACACAGCTTCCTGCTAATAATGCAACTACTGCAATAAATGGATTTGACATTGCTGGAATTACGAATACTCCACCTGATGGAACTTTAGATCCAACACCGAATGTAAAGCTGATTGCTCCACAAACACCACATCCAATTGAAGTTGAAGCAACTGTACGAAGTAAGTCGTTCATTGCGATAGGGATAACACCTTCAGAAATCATACATAATCCCATTGGGAATGCAACTTTGATTGCATCTTCTTCTTGAGCTGTAAAGATTCTCTTCTTCAATAATTTTGATAACCACCATCCAAAAGTTACACCAATTGGAGGTACCATAGCAGCTAATACTTTGATTGCTTCTGGTTCTGTAATTCCATCCAATAATAAACCATCACAAATTAAGTTAGGAACTTTACTAATTGCTCCACCAAAATCAATACATCCGATGAATCCGATAATGAATCCGTACAATGTTTTTTGAGATTGATCTAATCCAGTTACGAAGTTATTCAATCCGTTAGTCATAGCAGTGATTGGTCCACCTAATACGAAGTACATTAATAATCCACCAATCATAGCTGTTAATGTTGGGATAATCATCATTGGCATTAAAGCTTCAGCCCATTTAGGAACTTTTACATATTTACGAATAGCTAATGCAATATAACCAGCAACGAAACCACCAATCATTCCTCCAAGGAATCCTGCTCCTAAGAATGATGCGATTTGACCCATTAAGAAACCTGGGGCAATACCTGGACGGTCAGCGATAGAATAAGAAATGTATCCACCAATGAATGATGGTAATAATCCCATACCTAGAACACCAAGTGAAGTGAATGCGCTAGGAACAGTCATCTTACTAAGATCTGTTACAACTTCTCCTCCCATTAAGTTACCAACGGCAATTAACAAACCTGATGCAACAACTAGTGGCAACATGTATGAAATCGCTGTTAGCAAGTGCTTTTTAATTTCTCCTAATGCTTTTTTCATTTTTTACTCTCCTTTTTTATTATTAAGCTTATTTAGTTTTGTTTAATTCTGCCTCTACTTTTTCAAGCAATTGTTTAGGCGCTTTAGTTACTAAGCTAGTTCCAACTTTAACAACCTTTTTGTCTTTGAAACGTTCTGTACCAGTGATCTGAATATCAACTGCAAGAATAACAACATCCGCTTCTTGGATTTGTTCTGGAGTTAATTCATCTTCAGTTCCAATAGTACCTTGTGTTTCCACGTGAATCTCGTGTCCTAATGCTTCAGCGGCACGGATCAATTTTTCTTTAGCAATATAAGTGTGCGCAATACCTGATGTACAAGCAGCAACGGCAACAATTTTCATATTACTATCTCCTTTCTTTAGGACTTATGTCCTCTCTTTAACTGTCTAAATGATACAACGGAAAGCGCTTTCTTACACATTAATAGAGGGCATTTTATTGTGGTAATTTATTCCGGAAAATAAAATGGAAAGACTTTTTAATGTGGTACTTTTTCAAATGTCCGTATTAAATTTCCGGATTTAATTGTGGTAACTTTTATTTGTTAATCAAAAAAAAGCAGACCCACAAGATCTGCTTCATCATATACCAATTAGTTAAATACTTCTTTTAGTTCTTCTACTGTTTTTGCGTTTAATAATTTTTCGATGTTTTCATCATTTCCTAATTTACCAGCAATCTGTGCCAATAACTTCATATGATTTCTTGCGTATTCATGATCATTGCTTACGGCAAATAAGAAAATAAGTTTTACGCCTTGGCCATCTAATGTTTCCCACTCGATTTCATTGTTTAATTTACCAATCGCAATTCCTACCTGTGTTACAGAATCACTTTTTCCATGTGGAATCGCAACAAAGTTTCCAATACCAGTAACACCTTCTGATTCACGAAGATAGATATCTTTTACGAATTCATCAACATCTCCAATATAATTGGCATCTTTTAATTTGGCAGCCAAATGACGAATTGCTTCGTCCTTATTTTTTGCCTCCATGTTTAAATCGATAATTCTTTCATCTAATACGTCTTTTAATTCCATTTCCTTCTACCTCCTATTGAATTAAAAATTTATATAAATCTATGTTTGATTTCATTGATTTAATTTTTTTCAAATTTTCTTCTCTTTCTATAATTGAAATATATTCCTTATAGAAACACTGGATTCTTTTGATTTCTTCTGGAGTTGTCATTTTAAATCCTAACAAGAATACAAGATCAACTTCGTCATCATTCCAGCGTATTGGTTTATCTAATACGGCAATTGATAATTTAGGTTCAATCACTTCGCTTTGTGCACCATGCGTTATACTAATATTGTTTCCAATCGAAGTTGTTGTGGCTTTTTCTCTTTCCATTACTGTTTCAAAGAAATTTGTTGAAACATATCCACGCTTTGCCATTGCCGATGACATAAAACTTAATAGTGATTCTTTATCTTCATACTTTTGATGTACAAAAATCAAATCAGGATCCAATAATGGATAACACTCTGGAGAAAATGATGTTACTTTTTCATCTCTACTTTTTAGTACCACATTAATTTGTTCTCTTAGACTTACGATCCCACTATCACTAAGTAAGTTTGGAATCACAATAATCCGAGAATCCTTTACATCCAATTCCTTTTACGTGATAATCACATCGCTTGTTTTATCCCCATATAATTTAAAGTCATGCGTGCTCATAACACGAATCTCTTTGATTTCTGAAATTGATTTTTTTAATCGTTCTGTCAATAGTTGTGCATGTCCTCTTGAAAAATCAGCAATTAATAATACATTGAAATGACGTTTGATTCTTTCAAGCGCTGATTGTATATAGAGAACAATGTAACCAACTTCATCCTCTGTTAATTGAAGGCCATAATATTCTTCAAACATAATACTTATGGACATCGTAGCTCTAAATACCGTTTTATATTCAGACTTGATGAAATGTACTAATGAATTTGTTTGAGATAAACCATGACGAATTCTAAATATCGTTGGTCTTAAATGTATAATCAAACTTTCCTTTAGTTTTTCATCCTGCGATAAATCAACATCCAAAATATTTCCAACAACATGAAGCGACATATCTACAAATTCAATTAACTTATTGTCATATTTCTGTACCTGTTCAAGTGTTTCATCTACAGCTGAAATACCAATGAATTTTGAACACATCATTTGAATAGCTAAAAATAACACTTCTTCATTTGAAAAGAGTACATGTAGTTTTTCCTGTAACTTCTTAAATATTGCCACCGTGAATGGATATTCATTGTATTTTTGAAGAATTTGAATTTCTCCTCGATCTTCAACCTTTGGCGATTCAATCTCTCTACGCTGATATGCAATACAACAATAAATAAAGATTTCATAGAATGACTCATCGGTAAATCGATAATTCCATTCGTTTTCAGTTTCAATGATTGATTTTTGAACCAACTTCGTATCCATGTTATAGAAAAAATAATCCATGTTAGACTTGATTTTTTCGTTATCAAAATCACTCATGATAAAATCCTTCATTGCGACACGATATTCATTCTCATTACAATCTAAGCGATAACCTCTATTCTTTTCATTAGCGATTTTCACTTTATATGGAGCTAACCATTTTTCACATTCGCGAATAATCTTCAACACGGTAGGTGCACTCAAATACAATTCTTCCGTTAGCCTTTGTGTAGTAATTGTTTCCCATGGTCTTAACTTAAAAAATATTTTTAAAAGCTCCATTACACGATCGTTATCATCATCTTTGACAACTACCGTATTTCGATTCATTAAAACCGACTGTAATTTTTGTTTCTGCTCCTCCGTACATTCTAACCACATTCCAACACGAGGCTTTTTCTGAATGATACCCATATCGTTCTCTTGAAGATATTCATTAATATCAAAAATTTTATTTCTGATAGATTTTTCAGACATACCAACCGCATCTGCAATTTGCTGCGTTGATACAACATCTCCATCAATAAGACAATTTAGTATTTCTGTATTATAGTATTGTTTTTTTGCTTCTTTCATACCCACCTCATCACCTTACACTAAAAAAATAGCATAAATTGTATACGCTTACGCAAAAAATCACGCCTTTTTAATGTGGTAATTTTCTTGATAATCAAAAATTTTTTACCACATTTAATGTGTTACTTTTTAATATCTGTGTAAAACTTACTTTCTTAGATAGACTCGCTATCCTTATAAGTATACCATAGAGAAAATTTCTGGTTATCTTATAAATAACTATATTAGAATTTTCTATGATAAGACCTTATAATATATATAGAATAGGATACTAATTATGTTTAAATTTTTTAAAAAGAAAGAGAAAATAAAAAGAGAATTGCCACCAGGGACAATTCGCAAAGAGTTTAATTTTGAAGGAAATGTTCAAAATATAGGCTTTCGCTTTGAAGTACAAAGCCATGCCATGCCATTAGGTATTACAGGTTATGCCAAAAATAATGATGATGGCAGTGTTACAGCACAACTTCAGGGAAGCTTGGAAAACATTGATAAAGTCATTTTATCTCTTCAAAATATTGATCGTATTCAAATTGATTCAATTACTGAAAAAGAGATTCCACTTGATTATTATGAGAATGACTTTTATATTCTGTATTAACTTGAACAATGCTCATGAGTTAGAGCATTGTTTTTTTGTATCAAGAAATAATTGCGTTATTCCGATAGAATTACAACGGGCGCATTGCCAAAGGATCCTGTAACATTCGCAATCAACTGGGATAGATAAGTATCCATTTGTACTTTGTCAACTAGAAAATCCAATCGGTTTTCCACATAGTCTTCCATATCCCTTATACTATCAAAATTTTGCATTGCTTTATCCGACAAATAGAATTCCCCGATTGAAGAAATATCAAAAAAAGGAGCATTTAAATTTTCGGATTTTAACTCTTTTCTTAAGCGAACACTTATTTTTGTTTCAGTACAATCCACAATTTCTAACAATCGAGAAACTTGAACATTTTCATTTTCTGTAGATACTTGTTCTACTGAATATTTGATGCTTTCCAAATATAAATTCACTCCAGTTATTTGCAACATATAATCTCCTCCATGAACATGATTATTATTGCACATATTAAAGGATGGCTTAACGCCATCCTGGATTGATATATTTTTGTATGAAATCAGATACTCCATTCATATCATTACTTTTACAAATAAAAGTAGCTTTATCTTTCACATCTTTATCTGCATTTTCCATACATACAGAATACTTAACAGTTTCAAACATACTTACATCATTGTAGTTATCCCCGAATACGATTACTTCTTCTGAAGATATGTGTTGCAACTCTAGTAAATTCTTTAAAGCTTTTCCTTTTGAAGCTTGTCGATTCACCATCACAAATGCATTTCCTTCTGCACGCTCACAATGAACATGTTCACAATACAGATTGATTTTGTTTGCAAATTCTTGTACCTTATTTAAATCTTTATCAATACACATAATCTTATTGATTGTATTTGTACAAACTTCATGAATTGAAGCATTGTCTACAATTGGTAAAACACCTTCAAAGCGTTTTCTAAAAGGTAAAATCAAATCGATCTTACCCATTGTATAAATACAGTTTTCTGCATTCGCATGACACTCCAAATCAAATTCTTGAACCAAATTCAATATAAATCTGACCTCATCATCCGGTATTGAATATTGTTTAACACAAGCATCACTTTGATAGATTTCTGCTCCGTTATTTGTGATATAAGGTAAATCTATATTTAATTCAGAAATGAATTTTTTTACTAAAATCATACTTCTTCCAGACGCAATTGTAAATTTATAATCTTGACCAGAAATTACATCTTTAATATTGTCATCCAAAGACTTATCTGATTTTAGTAAGGTGCCATCTAAATCAGCTACAATGAGCTCTATTCCCTTTAATTTTGTATCAGGAACTTTATCTGTATTCATTTCTAACCTTTTCAACAATATGATCTGCATTCAAACCATATTTAGCTAATAATTCATTCGGTGTTCCACTCTCTCCAAAAGTATCCTGCATACCAATCATTTCCATACGCACTGGACTCTTCTTAGAAGTTACTTCACTCACTGCACTTCCTAATCCTCCATACACATTGTGTTCTTCACAAGTGATGATGATTTCATGGGATTTTGCGATTTCTTCAATCAACTCTTCATCAATTGGTTTGATACAAGGCATATCCACAACCGTAACTGAAATATCATCTTTAGCTAAAATTTCAGCGGCTTTCAATGCCTCTTGCACCATCATTCCTGTCGCAACCAATGCGATTTTCTGACCTTCTCTTAATACTTTTCCTTTACCCAATTCAAACTTATAGTTTTCATCATATACATCTTCTACTGCGCCACGACCCAGTCTTACATAACATGGTCCATCTATATCGGCCACTGCCTTTACAATAGCCTTTGCCTGATATTGATCACATGGTACAAATACTTTCATATTTGGAATACTTCTCATAAGCGCAATATCTTCAATACACTGATGGCTTGCCCCATCTTCTCCAACTGTAATTCCCGCATGCGTTGCACATACTTTTACATTCAAGTTTGGATAACAAATACTATTACGAATCTGCTCAAAAGCTCTTCCTGCCGCAAACATCGCAAAACTTGATGCATAAACAACCTTATTACTTGCAGCCATACCTGCAGCTACTGCCATCATATTTCCTTCGGCTATTCCCATATTGAAATGATGTTCCGGTCTTGCCTTTTTGGCATCGATTGTTTTTGTAGATTTTGTAAGGTCCGCATCTAAAACTAGTACGTCATCTCTTTCTTTAACTAATTCTGCCAAAGCCTTTCCATAGGCATTACGTGTTGCTTCTTTTGCCATTATTCAAGACCCCCTAATTCCTTCATTGCCTGTTCATACTGTTCTTTGTTTGGTGCAGCTCCATGCCATGCATAGTTATTTTCCATATAAGAAACACCTTTACCTTTGATTGTATGGGCAATAATCATTGTTGGTTTATCCTTAACTTGTTTAGCTTGTTCAAACGCATTTCTTAATTCATTAAAATTATGTCCATTCACATCCAATACGTTCCATCCAAAAGATTCAAATTTACTTGCGAATGGTTCTGGTGAAATTACATCATCAATATTTCCATCAATCTGTAAATGATTGTAGTCTAAAATAGCACATAAGTTATCCAATTTATAGTGAGCGGCTGCCATACAAGCTTCCCATACTTGACCTTCTTCACATTCACCATCACCCAATAGACAATAGATTCGATGATTATTCTTATCTACTAATTTATTCACAATAGCCATACCTACAGCACAAGAAATACCTTGTCCTAAAGATCCTGTAGACATGTCTACACCAGCAACTTCATTCATATTTGGATGTCCTTGTAAATTTGAGTTGATCTTTCTAAAGGTAGTTAAATCATCCTCTAACAATCCCTTTTCTTTTAATGTTCCATATAATAATGGGCTAGCATGTCCTTTACTTAATACAAAACGATCACGATCAATTGAATCTATATTTTCTTTATTAATATCCATCTGTTCAAAATAGATTTCTGTTAAAATATCTGCACCACTCAAGGAGCCTCCTGGATGTCCTGAGTTGGCACTATGTACTTCGGTTAATATATTTTTACGAATATTGTTCGCATGAACTTTTAATTCTTTATTTGTCATCTTCTGTCCCTTTCTTAAAAAAAGAGATGTGTGTAAAACATCTCCTAAAGTTATTTTAATTTATTATTTCATTAAGTTATCCAACATTACCTCGGTTGATCGCTTAACAGTATTAATTTCAGCTTCTTGACTACGAGATGCAATATGTGCTGTCAAGATAAAATTCTTCATTGCTAATAACTCTTGAATCCAATCTTCATCTCTAGGTGGTTCTGTTGTCCAAACGTCACTAGCTATAGCTTTTACTTCACCATTTTTCAATGCTTCATAAATAGCATGTTCATTAACGATTCCGCCGCGTGCTGCATTTACTAAAACTGCGGTTTTCTTCATCATTTTAAATTCTTCAGTTGAAATCATATCCTTTGTTTCATCTGTTAACGGTACATGTAATGAAATAAAATCACAATTTTTTAGAATATCTTCTACTGTTGTAAACGTTGCATGATATTCATCTAAAACTTCTTGTTTTACAGGGAATGCGTCATAGCAATACACTTGCATTCCAATCCCGTTTGCCATACGAGCTACATGTTTTCCAATGTTACCAAATCCAATGATACCTACTTTTTTACCGTATAATTCGAAACCAGTAGGTTTTACCCATTCATGATTCTTAACGTCCATGGCGTTACTAACTAGATCTCTAGCACATGCAAACATCATTCCTACTGTCAATTCTGCAACTGCATTTGAATTTGTACCTACACAACGCCCTACTTTAATGCCCATTTCTTCGCAAGTTGGCAAATCAATGTTATCTACACCAATACCAAATTTAACAATACTTTTTAGATTTTTACATTGAAGGAGCAATTCACGATCACATGAATCTACTCCAACAATGATTCCCTCAGCTTCTTTTGCTTTTTCAACAAACACTTCACGAGGAACTGGTTTTCCCGTATCATTCCAATCAACTTCGTAACCAGCTGCTTCTAGTTGTTTTTTATATTCTTCACCATATTTCGCGTAACCGCGAGGTGTAATTAAAATTTTTCCCATTATTTAGCCTCTTTTGCTTTTACAAATTCGTCACGAAGCATTTTTGCATTCTTAGCAATATCTTCTGCAGAGCCTTTGGTCAATAGTCCTCCAACACCTAATGCTTCAGCTCCATTTCCTACCCATTCCTTAACATTTTCAGGAGTAATACCTCCGCTAGCTAAAATTGGAATCTGTGGACACGGTACTTTGAATACTTTAGCCAAGTTTGGTCCATAGTAGTTTGAAATAGGGAATGCTTTAATAAATGAAGCTCCTGCCTTTAATGCATTCAATGATTCTGAATATGATGTACATCCAGGACCATATGGAATCTGATATAAGTTACAAATTTCTTGTACATCTGGATCAAAGTTTGGTGCCACCATGAATTCTGCACCATTCATAATTGCTAAACGAGCTGTAGTTGCATCTAAAACTGTTCCTGCTCCAATACAAATCTTATTCCCAAATTTTTCTTTAATAGCTTTAATAACATCTCCTGCATTTGAATTTGTGTAGCTGATTTCCATTACATCAACTCCACCATTTAAACAACCTTCTGCAATTTCTAATCCACGTTCAATCGTTTCAACACGAACTACTGCGAAAATTCCTGTTTCTTTAATTCTTACTATTGTTTCTGCTCTACCCATCTTAAATTCCTTCTTTCTTTTTTTATATTTCTTCAGTTGTTATAAAATCAAATTTATCCAATCCTGTCTTCTTAAAGCTTTCATACAAGTGTGTGCCTCCTGTAAAATTATCAATAAATGATCCCTCAACTAAAACAGGATGTACATAAACCTCTACTGCATCTGCATTAATCAAGGCTGGATTATTCTTTTTCATATTTTTATCAAATGTTGCTACACTACTCGAATAACTTGGATGCTTTAAATTTAACTCATCCATTGTTTTAATCCACTGATTCCCATACCACTCTCTAAATTTTGAGCCATTGAAATAACTATTCCCAATATATCGAACTGATTTAAAACCATATTTTTTTAACAGCGGTATTAAAGCAGTCATTACAGGTTTTTCATAAAACGCACAATGATGAGAATCAATATTCATAAGTGTAAAACCTCCAGATAAATACTTTTTTATCTGTGCTTCCAACTCATTTTGAATAATATCAACATTTAAATTAAAGTATTTGTGAAAAAAATCAGGACGATAATCAAACATATCATAACGCGCATATTGTTTTAATTTTTTATATTCGCCAGTTAACGGAGTTCCTTCAAATAAATTTATATGAAGCCCCACTTTATCTTGAAAGCCTTCTTCCTTAGCTATACGCACTGCTTCATCAAAATAATTCGTATTAACCATAACCGAAGTTTGAGATACATAGCCTTCTTTCATTGCTTTCATGATACCTAAATTTGCTTCATGAGTTCTTCCAAAATCATCACCATTTAAAATAATACGCATTTCATTCACTCCTTCTTTAATCACTAGAAATTTTATACTTTACTCCTGTATTCTTTTTATCGATTTAGAAGAAACCAATTAATGTTCCAACAATTCCAATCACAATCAAAATGCATAAAATTACATTTACATTCATTTTCTTTTTCAATAAACCGACTGTTAATAATGTGATTCCTAAAGGTAACATTCCCTTAAAGATACTATCTAAAACTGAAGTTTGAACGTTTAAATCTCCACTTGATAGATGTAATACCATACCTGAAGAAACTGTTACATATGAAGCTGCTAAACCTCCTAAGACTGTTGCTCCTACTACAGTTGCTTTTTCAGTAACCACATTGATTAAACCACCACTAATAATTTTGGTAATTCCTTCGCGTCCTCCATAATATCCTTTCATGAAAGACCAATAACCCAAACCATATAAAACAACGCCAATTATGATTAAATATAAAATTGGAGCAAACAAGTTACCTTCTTGAGCCATTCCTAAAATAATACCTAAAGCAATTGGAGACAATGTTCCTTGCCAAATTGTATCTCCAACTCCTGCAAGTGGACCCATCAATCCTGTTTTCACACTTGAAATCATTTCTGGATCAATATTTTCACCATTAGCTTTTTGCTCTTCTAAAGCCAATGTCATACCAATAATGCATCCACCAAGATTAGGTTCTGTATTAAAAAATTCCATATGACGCTTACATGCATCTTTCATCTCTTCTGTGTGTTCTCCATATAATTTAGCTAGAGATGGAGCAATTGCATGAACAACGCCTGGTGCTTGCATACGTTCATAGTTATACATACAATGGCTAAAAAACGTCCAAATTAAATATGATTTCACTAAATCTTTTTTAGTTAAATTTTTCTTTTCTGACATGATATTTCTCCTTTATTCAGCGATAGCTTCTGATTTTTGCAAAAATGCCATAATTACTGCTAGTAATCCAATTACTAATAAAGGTAAGTTCATATAAGTATATAGAACAAATCCTAATAAAAAGTATAAATAAGCTCTATTTCCTGTATTAGATAAGATTGCCTTAAAGTTCATAGCGATTCCTAAAGCAGGTAAAATTGTACCAATAGTAGTCAAACAATCAATCACAGGTGTTCCTTTTAATGAATCCAACATTCCAGTAATAACACCAGCGCCACTGAAAACTGCAATTGCGACTGGAGTAACATATAAAATCATTTTGAAAATCTGACTAGGAATAATATTCCAAAGAACAATCTTTTTAACATCTCCTGAATCAACAACTTTATCCATTGCATGTACAATAGCGATATCTCCCGTCATATAAATCATCCAAACCAAGTTTCCTAACAATGAAATAGGAACTGCCAAACTAACAGCAACCTGAGCCGATGTGCCAGAAATAATAGCTAATGCTGTTCCTACGCAACCCGCTAATCCTTCATCCATAGTCTGAGCTCCACCTGCTGTAATTTGTGCTAAATATGTAGCATTAATTGCAGCACCTACAATACAGCCTTTTACTGGATCTCCTAAAATAATTCCGACAGCAACACCTTGTAATAATGGACGTCTAAATGCCCATCCCAAATTGACTGTAAACCACGGTGTACCATTAGCTCCCAAATAATAAACCATACCAATAAGAATGGCTTGTAAAATTGAAATATGCATAATTTTCTCTTCCTCCTATAAATATTTGTTTAAATCCACTTTTTCCATATTTGGAACCACTTGAATATAAACATTCACTCCTCTGTCCAATAAATTTTTAAATACAACTTTTTCATCATTGCTTGCTGCAATGTTTTTATACAATTTATTTCGTCCTTGTTTTGATCCCATTCCTCCTAAATTGATTTCATTAATTTCTACTCCATTATTAATTAAAGTTTCAAAAGTTTCTGGCCCTTTAGCTAATAAAATATATTTTTTTTCTGTATTATCTTTATTTTCTAACAACTCTTTTGTAGCTTGTTCAATTGTAACAGCTGTAGCTTTAAGATGTTTAGGGGCTGCACCTGTGATGACTGCACTTAAGAATGGATCTTTTGCAACTTTGTCATCAACAATCAAAATTTCTTTCCCTCCAGCATATGATACCCACGCCGTCATGACCTGTCCATGAATCAAACGGTCATCAATTCTCGCTAATACAATACTCATAATTTAAAACTCCTCTCATTGATACATACTTAACGATAATTTATTAATCCCTGATTTTCCTGCATCTATTAATTGATCTGCTAAATCTTCAACATCTGTTGTTTCTCTTTTGATTAAACATTCTAATAATATTGGTAAATTCACACCAGTTATACAAACTATTTTTTTATTTTGCACTTGACTGATTGCTCTTGCTGAGGCATTGAATGGACTAGCTCCTTGCAAATCTGTCAACAGTAAAACGTCATCATTAGCTTTATCACAAAAATCAATCACCTTTTCTGTAAAATCATCAATACTATCATCCAATGTCAGACCTATATAATCTAGTCCCTCCACAGGGCCCATAATAACTTTAGATGCATTACATAATCCCTCTGCAAGTGTTCCATGCGTTGCAATCAATACTTGAATCATCATACTCACTTCCTTTTATCAAATTCGATTTTGTTCGTTGTGTCGACTTCAACTACACCAACATAATATCCGTGTAAGAATCCAAAAGCAAATCACAGATTTTTTTGACAATTTATGTGTGTTACACTATATTATCCCTTTATCTAACGCTTTTACACAAATTAATTACACTTTATATTTAATTAGTGTATTTTTTCATTTAACAAATAATCGTTTTTGTGTACAATATAATCATAAAATATCACATAAAAATTTGATAAAAGGAGAAAAACACTATGCCTTTAAAAAGCGAAATTTTAGAATACATAATAATATCAACTCAAAAAGATTTGCACGAAAAAAAATATGGGTTTGAAAATTGTACCGCTCCAATAATTGCAAAATCACTTTATCAAGACAGGACCAACGTTTCTCGAATATTAAACGAGTTATTTAGGGAAGGTAAACTAATAAAAAAAATCGGAAAACCCACTATTTTTATTTCAAAAGAAACAATACATAGAGAGTTTCCTTTTATCAACATTCCAGATACATTGAGTAAGGACGCCAATTTTGAAAAATACATTTCTTATACTCATGCAGAAAGTAAATCATCTTTTGCTCAAGCTTTTCATATTATCGGATCAAGTCAAGATGGTTCATTATTTAACGCAATCAACAAATTAATGCCAATCTTCTTTTTACCTCAAAACATACTTAAGTCTATCATCATTAAAGGTGAAAACGGCTCTGGAAAAAAATATATTATACAAGAACTATTTAATAGATTCATTGAATTAGGCCTTGCAACAGATTTAGAACAATTGATCTACGTAGATTACGGGAAAATTTCCAACAATTTACCTTCTTTCATTAATTTAGTTAAACAAGAAAACAAAATATTTATCGCCATACAATTATCAGACGCAAACACTGTTGTCGAAATAAAAAATGTACTTCACTCATTTGAAATCGATTTTTTTTCTAATACCCTTCAACCTATCATCTGCTTCCTATATCCATGTGTGGAACAAAATTCAGAATTATCCCAAATAACACCATTATATGTTGAAATACCCTCATTTAAATCTCGACCATCAATTGAAAAGATTGATTTATCCATTTCATTTATAAAGCACGAGGCAGAAAGGCTACAAAAAACCATTAAAATTACAAAAAGTTTTTTAGAGACTATTATAACAAACAGCGATAATATCAGCCTTTTACAACAAAATATATCTTATATAGTATCAAGAAAATTTTTTGAATCCGAGAAAAACAGTCCTGATATTTTGCTTAACAAAAGCATCATATCTGAATATATAGATATACAAGAAGACCAAAGTACTCTTCAAATCGATAACATTAATGATTCATTTATTATTGAGCCTAATGAAGGCATAACTACAGATATTAGTGTTGCTACAAATATTGAAACAACTACAACACAAATTCAAAAAGATAGAGATTGGAATCCTAGTGCTATACAACAATTCGCATTTTATCTAGAAAATTATACTAAAGAAATATCCTATTCAAATTTTGAGAAAGGAAAATTGTACAATTCACTTTTCAAGATATTTGAAAAAAAATTTCCAATTTGTGACGTCACATCAAAAAACAAAATAATTAATATAATCCTATCTATTATTTTTGATAAAACCAATGAAAATTCTTTATTCTTTAACCTTCCATCTTCAGATAGTATTAATAGCAACGTAATCAACATCGCTAATAGCATTGAAGAAAGGACTTCAAAATTAAATATTCAAATCGACAACTCACAAACTTTTAAAATCAAAAATATTTTAAGTCATTCTTTCTCTTTGTTTAGCAATATAAAAATCCCCATCCTATTAGTTTCACGCAACTTTTTAGCCTCAGAATTGTTAAAAATAATATACAATAATCACAATAAATACAATTGTATTTATACATATAACATTTTTGATAACAGTAAAAGAAAACCCCTTGATTCTATCACAAAATACATTCAATCTATCGACAAAGGAAAAGGCGTTCTATTAATAGTTGATTCTGAAATCCGATCTGAGCTTTCAAGTAATTTATTTATGAACACTAAAACGACAACCTATATATTAGGATTCTCATCTTTTCCACTTATATCTGAATGTTTATTAGAGATTCAAAAATCAAACGTTAATTTATTAGCAATAACTCCTGGATTAGTTGTTAAAAATTCTTCCATCGATAAATTAACAAGAAATCTGAATTTAAATGAATATGGAACTAGAGCCACGAATAAATATCTACTATCACTTAATTCATACTTCAACACTTTAAATGTATACGAAATTCACGAAAGAATATATAAAATTGCGAAAAACATATGTGAATCTCTTAAATTGGATTTAAACAACAAACTAATCCTAAACTTTATTTTCTTTATGGATGCAGTCTTATTCCTAAAAGACATTAATTATGAGCCAAATATCTTAAACCACGCAAAATGTACTGACAAAAACTTTGAAGTAATTTTTCAACAATACATCGATAAAGATGAAAAAATTCGAAAATACAGTTTTAGTTCTGGAGAAATCGAATTGTTACACCAAGCCCTTTATTATCAATAGAAAAAAAGATACCAGTTCGCTATGAATTGGTATCTTTTACTTTATCTAGATAAGTTTGTGCTCTTAGAATTCATGATTTTAAATACAGCTTCTTGTGTTACCACATTAAAATCATGTCGAATCATAAGCTTTAATACACTCGCACTGATTGCAAAATCGACTGTCTTCTGTGGATCAAATCCATTGATTAGTCCATGCACAAATGCAGCACCGTAGGCATCTCCTGCTCCCACAGCTTCTAAGCTATGTACTCTATGAATTGGACTTTGGTAGAACTTTCCATCTACATAATAGATGCCCATCCAATCTCCTTCTTCTACAGTATGCATATTTCTTAATACACTAGTCACACTCTTCACATTTGGGAATTGACGAGTAATTTCTAACATACCTTCTTTATAAGTATCAATCTGATCAATACCTGTAGATAAGTTACCATCAAAGGCATGAATTCCTAGTGTTGCTTCAAAATCTTTGCATATGACGGAAAAATGGTGCGCGTGTAGCGCACCATCGGTGTATCTGTAGCGGTCAATCGGTGTATCAAATTTTTTAATTTCTTAGTGATTCACCTTTGAATTCTAATCGATATGCTTTACATAGAACTCGATCTAAACACGCGTCAGCGTATGTACAATCCTTAAATAAATCGTACCATTCTTTTACTGGGATTTGTGAAACCAACACTGTCGATTTTCTTCTTTCTCTTGAATCGAGAATTTCAAATAGATGTCTACATTTTTCAACATCTAGATTCATAAGTCCAAAATCATCTATAATCAGTAGGTCTACTTGTGCTATATTTTCCATAATACCTAAAAATTTAAGTGAATCATCCACTTGTTCATGAGCACTAAGTTCCAATAAGAGTTTGGAAGCAGAATAATATCTTACTTCTTTGAATTGTTTTAAAGCTGCAACAGCCAAGGCATTCACGTAATATGTTTTTCCTGTTCCTGTCATTCCTGTACACACTAGATTTCTTCCTTCATCTATCCATGTACAAGTATTCAGCTTTTCGATTGTTGGTATATCCAATTGTCTATCCGGATCATAGAGTTTTTCATCAAATGTTGCTCCAGGTATTTTCAGTTTAGCTTTTTTCAAATAACGCTCAAATTTCTTGTTGTATCTTAGATTCCATTCGGCTGTGACCAACTTTTCAAAACGCTCCTGAAAAGATTCTAAATCGCTGTTTGGATTTTCTAATTGAAGGCGAAGTTCTTCTGCCATGCCGGAAAATTTCATGGATTTTAATTTCTCATATAGATCCATATAAATCGCTTGTTCTTCTTTGATTTCAGTTTTATTCATAATGTGATTTACCCCTAATATTCTTATGTTCTGGAAGAGTTTCCGAGCGGTTTGTTTTCTTTTCATTGATTAATTTAGTAAGCATCTTTTTAAAATCTGTATAGCTATAGATATGAGATTCCAGACAGATTTTGGCAGCTGCGTCTGAAAATGCTTTTGGATTATTTTTACACATATGAAGGATTCCATTACAGCTCTTATAAGATTGTTCTTCATAGCGGAATGTGCCAATAACCTTACAAATAAATTCGTAAACATTTGAACCATAACTCTTTGCCCAACTTTTGTATGATTCTGCATTCATTTTATTTTCCAGATAATAATAACGATGACTTTCAGGCATATGTTCTTCCTTCGTTATATATTTTGGATATGGTTTATAAGCACGCTTATGAGTGCAGATCAGATGGTTCATAGAATCACAGATAATAATATCGAAATATGAAGCTTTTAATGTAACTTCCTGTTTATAATAAATATGGGGAACAGAATAGTAATGGTGATCATATTCAATATGATAATTATTAGGAACTGTTTTGATTATATATGTATATGGCTTTAAAGATTCATGTGGTAGTGGCTTTAAAGCAGACTTGTCATATTTATCAAACACTTCTTTTCTGTTTCCTTTTCCTTTAGAAAATTCTCGATTGTTCAACTCATCTGTGATTATGGATATTTCAGTATTCAGTTCTGAAAAGCTGGAGAAACGACGTCCTTTCAATTTTTCCAAAAGATGTGTTTCTATCCATCTGACATTGTTTTCAACCGAAGGTTTTGCCCGTGGCTTTAACGGAGGAGCTGGAACAATTACAGTATTATAGTAATCCTGCAAGTCTTCATAGACCTTGTTTAAAATCAATACATCTTTTGTGTTTTTGATAGAAGCAGCCTTTGTATTGTCTGGCTTCAGAATTTTAGGAACACCACCATAGAAGTTTAAAGCTTCTATCGTACCCTGAAGAAAGTTTGGTGTCTGTTCATTTGGAAACGCCATAACGAAGCAGTAACTACTTACACCTAATGTTGTTGTAAAAAAATGAGCCGTCTGAAGTTCACCAGGAACATCAGTATATACAAGATCTAAGGTGTCGCCAGCCCAGTCTATATACATGATTTCACCAGGGACTCTATTGATTGCCATTCTAAGATTGCTTTCCAAATGATTTTCATCAAGCCATTGTTTAAAGTAATGTTTAAACTGCGTATACTGGTAGCCATCTGGATATAATTTCTTATAGTCAATCCAAATAAAATACAAATTTGCCCTGGAATTTTTATCTGTAAGCTTTTTATAGACTTTCTCAAAATCCGGTAACGGAGCTTCCTTTCTAGGATGTGCGTTTGGATAGAACATTTGTTCAACCATTTTTGGTGTCATAGAATGAAGTTGTTTAAGAGTTACATCCATTGTCTTAAACTTTTTGTTAATGTCAGTGATAGTGCTATTACCAATCGCATATCTTGTACGAATGTCGTTATAAGAGAAGCCATCTCCTAACATTTCAAGAACACCAATAATTGTAGTGCTTTTCTGCATACAAAAAGACCTCCTTTCACTACAGTCAAACTATAGCATTAAGGAGGTCCTATTACACCGATTGTCCGTCATGTTGCACCGATTCAAACGTCATTCGAAACCGGTATGACCGCTAGAGGCGCACCGAAATTGCCGTCAATTGCAAGAAGCAGTATGCTCAAAATATGAGCATACTGAATCTTTATCTAATTCTTCTGATTTAATAATATTTTGTATATGTCATGAAATTATTTGATGTTAGTATATTTGCAGGACAGGTAAAACACCTAAACGTTTTTGATTCACCATATAACCCTTGATCATGTAATCTTTTAAAATTAAGGTTGTACATTTATGAAAGTAATGCCGTTTTGTGATTTTACACGATATCCAACAAAGATAATTACATCTAGATTGTAGTAATTGATTTCTACATTTGAAATTCTATCTTTTCTGGTACGTGGATCATTACGCTTTAGTTGAGTTGCACTTTTTGCAACTGAGCTAATTTCATCTAATTCATCTCACGACTAAAGTCACGAGTGTTCTTAGATTGCATTATAAAAATCCATTTTACGGTTGCCTTCAATTTGAACTTGTTCCATTTTGGAACAAGTTCAAATTGAATAGTTCTTCATCATTATATATGTTTTTTAGATGTCTAGTTATCGCTTGTGACTTAATGTCAAATAGTTCCGCCATTTATTTTTGAGTTAACCACACAGTATCTTTATCCAGTGATGCAGTAAAATCTAATTCTAAATTTCCATTCACAAACTTAATTATTTCATAATTCTAAGCAAGGACACACGTGAATTCATTCATGTGAGGAATTGCTCTTGCCTCTTTTAAATATGCTTTTGCGGTGTCCTGAATCCTCAATTTTTTGTAACTAATGGAACCCTTATTTACCTTAGTTCCATCCAATGTTCTTATATCAAAGTACCCCGTAGCTCGTCTTCCAAATATGAAGTATTCTTTACCTTGATACAAAACTTTATCAAACAGGCGGAACCCTTTTACAAGGTACGGCGCCTGATTGCGTTTACGAATACCACCTTTACTGAAGTTGGATTTATGAATTTGCCGATTGTGATGTCGAACCGTCTTCGTCAGATAATAAATATCCAAAGGCTTGGCATACGGATACTTGCTGATACAGACAGCATCATGGATATGACTTTTCTCTAAGCCAGCTCTTTCTCTCCAGTACTTTGTAATATATCCATATGTCCCTTCAACAGGAACGTCGATTTCTTTTTTTAGACGTTCCAGTAAAGTTTTACGCATGACACCCATGAAAGTGGCGTCGCGATAGGATTTGCCTCTTTTCTTGCCTTTTGGAAGTTCGAGCTTTCCTTCATGCAATGCCTTATGACAATGTTCGCAAAGTATAATCAGATTGTTAGGAGCATCTCCACCAGTCTGACGGCTTTCGATATGATGCACATGCAGTTTTATATTGTTATCATGTGTGCCACAGCATTGACAGGTATATCCATCTCGATGAAGCACATATTGTCTTGTGTTGTAGAAATCGTACTGTTCTCCAAGCTGATAATCAATACCAACAGGAAGCGGACTTCCTTCGTCCATCGCTTTTAGACGCTGAAGATCGAATTCTGCTGTTTCTACATGAATCTCAGATATAGGCAGAATTTGACATATTCTCTTGATGGCTGTGATGTGCTCCTGTATCTTGACTTCTACAGATGGAGCCAGCCATCCTTTATGTTTAGAATGCGCACGATTGTTAAATCTTGGCTTTCTGTATCTTGTCTTTCGATTTCTTCGTGTTCGACGTAAAGTTCGTCTTGCAGATAATAATTTTACAACATCATTACGAGGAGAAAGCTCCTCTTGATAGACAACCTTTTTCTCTGTTGTAGCCGCCATACCAATATGTTTACTACCTGCATCTACACCAAGAGATACAGGCTGAGTCTCTTTTGTACTTTGATACAAAAGTTGTATCGTAAATGGACAGCGTTTCACTACTTTAGCAAGATGATTGTTTAATAATCTTCTTACTTTTCCATGCCTTGTGGTTGGCATAAGTGGCTGTCCGTCTATATCTAATACATATACCATATAAGGCACTTCCTTTCTTTTTTGATATGTTTGAAGCGATAAGCCAGTACATATCGAACTGTAAATGACACCTTCGCCAATGTTAATGAGAGGTTTGATGGACAAAAGATTATTACCTACCACACACGGTTCCTACCTCACAGAACTGTTTAATGTGTCCCCTTAGAGCCGCAGACTAGGTGTTACATCCACGGGTAACTATATATTCTCTCTTAACGTAGTGCTCAAAACACTTAGGCTAGTCAACTTAGGCTTTTACAAGCCTGCCGATTCATTGGCGGGTAGTTGACATGTACTCCAATCTTTCTTTATTTAAACGATCCGGATAATTATTTTCTTCATTAATTAACAAACTCTATATTATTTGCATAACCATTCCTTTATCGGTATAATACAAATAGAGAAAAGCTACTGGATACAGTGGCTGCTCTGAAATCATTCTAATGCTAAGGCACTAGTTTAACTTCTTTGCGGGAAAGGTGGACTAGTGTCTTTTGCATTTTTCTATAATTATTAGCGTCAGTCGTAGTATTTGAACTAAAGCCATTAAACACATGGCAACGTCAATATAAAGATAAATGTACATATGACAACCTCCTACAATAATCGGAATCGAGCCGAGAACTCAAGCTAAATTACTTTTAATTTCAGAGGTACCACCCTACTATATCCAATAGCCAATTCCTATTATAAAAGGCCAATGTGAAAACATTGTGAATTCTACTAAATTATTCAAAAAAAAGGATAGAACGACATTGAATTCTATCCTCGTATATTATTTTTCAATTAAATCCTCTATCTTACAACCAAATACTTTAGAAATACGATACAACTTATCTACACTCGCCTTATTAATATCTTTATTTCTTTGTTCATACAACTGAATTGAACGAAGACTTACACCAGAAAGATTCGATAATTCTTGTTGAGTATAACCATAAGTAGTTCGAATACGCTTTAAGTTTGTTTCCACATAATACTCTTTCATTTTAGAATCCACAATATCTACAAACTTAGAAATATCCGCCTCATGAAGTGTATAATACATTCTTTTCAAATCTTCAAAACTTAAAACATTAAATATCTCTTTAAAACTTCTGTCTGAATACCATTGGTAATAGGCAACAGCCCAACCAATCCAATACTCACATGAACGACTATAGTTTACTTCAGATTCAATATTCAACTCTTTTTGCATGGTCTCAAACACAATTTCATGTACAAGCTCGATGCCACTTTTACCCGCCACACACGCAGGCTCCCCATTTTGAATACGTTCACTAAATGAACTTACGACAAACATCTTCACAAAATCATCACCTGAAATATGACAAGTATTGATGGCATAATCAAAGGCATCTCCTAACATTGTTTGTGCATTATTTACATATATTTCTTGGTATGCGTGGATCATCATTTGTAATGCCCCCTCTTATAATATCTTGAATAAACAGTCCATCCATTTCTTGATCAAGCATTTTCAAATAATATTGGTTTGCTTCATCATTTCTTACTTTACGTAAATCATAATATTGATTTTTATCAGCAACCTCATACCCTTCAAACTTTAAATTTGAAAACGCAAACTGCGACTTAATGACAATCTGTTCTCCTAATTTGCCCAATCTCATAGCTTGTGCGAGTTGCTCAACTGAAATTGTATTATTCAAGAAACTTTCTGCATAATCAAAATAAGAATCATCCGCACGATAGCCTATAATCAAGTCATATGCATTCACATTGATACTAAAATAATCAATCAAATATTGTTTTGCTCGTCTAGCCACAGGCGTTTTAATTGAAAAAAGACGATGCTCTACCAATATCGCAATCCAATTTAAAATCGTATAATCCGAACTATTTAAATTCAAAATTTTCAAATACTCTGTATCTAAAGTATACTTATTGGAATAACCATCATTTAAAGATGATACTGCCCATTCTTTTGCCAAATCATTACTTTCTGTACAATAAAATCCCAACCCAAAATCATTATTCTTTTTACCAGCACCAAATATTGGATTCTCTATTATTTTTTCAGATCCATGGTACAAAATTATTTTATTATCCATTAACATTTACCTCCTTCAAACTAATTATATCACTGTAGTGATAGTAAGGAAACAATAGAAACAAATTACAACACTCATTTTTTGTGAATTCTTCTAATTCAAAATCATCAATCACTCTAATCCTTATCGAATCAGAGAAAACGAAATTTGAACGAAATTGGAAGAAATAATTCCATTGACACATATTACAAATTCTTTAAAGCATAATAGACATGTTTATCAATTGTTTTAATATATATGATAAAATGTAGAAAAATAATAAAACGAAGGATACACAGTGTATGAAACAAATCAATTTTATATTTACCAAGAACGGGTTCCACATTGATGAAACAAAAGAAGAGAATACTTCAAAATGGGCTGAATCATTCAAAAAAGACAAATATTTGGCACTCTATGAATTAGGGTTTGAAAACAATCTAAAGGGATTGACACCTAGTGCTTTTTATTTGTATCAACTCTCTTTGAAATTCATTGAACTTTTAAGTAATCGTCCTGAACTAGAAGTAGCTAGAGAAGATACTAAAATAGAAGCATCAAGCGAAGATTTAGAATATTTAATGTCTATTATTCCTTTTGCGATTGGTACTGAATTCATTGATGAAAAGTGGATTCAAAATATATTTCAGCACTTAAATTCTCAGTTTAGGTGGGACATGAAATCATACAAGGGTACAGTTCAAATGTATCTTCAGGAAAAATCCCAAGATTTAAAAATCGCAAAACGAATCTATTTTCACTTAGTCGAAAACGAAGAAGATATAGACTTTCCGTTTGCGTTTTTAGCGACGTATGCCACAAAAGACAAAGAAAATCGAATTGTTCATATGCCACTAAAACATGCACTCGTCGAATATAAAAATGATCAAGAACAATTATTGAATTTATTATCCTGCCTAAATGTAGTAGCTCAAAAGAATACTTTGATTGCCCAATATATGGAAACCGGTGATTTGTTCCATCCCATCAGATTAACAAGTAAAGAAGCCTATTCCCTATTAAAGAGTGTGCCTGACATTGAGGCTTGTGGCATTAAGTGTAGAGTACCAAATTGGTGGAAGAAAAAGTATTCTTCTGTAAAAATCAATGTGAATATTGGGGATACCAAACCATCCATGTTTGGATTTGACTCCATACTATCCTTACAACCATCTCTAATTGTTAATGGTCATGCCCTTACAAAGAAAGAAATTAGTGAACTTTTAAAAATGGAAGAAGGACTTGCATGGTTAAAAGGTCAATGGGTAGAAATTAATCACAATAAGCTTCAACAACTTCTTGAACAAATGGAACAATATGATGGAACTATCACTTTAAAAGAGGCTTTGACAAAAACATATATGTCCAATGATGATGATATTGATGTCGATATGGGTATACAAATATCAAATGGAAAATGGCTAAGGGATATTTTAAGCAAATTGAAGAATCCTTCAAAAATCAAAAGCAAAGCTCAACCAAAATATTTAAACGCAACACTACGCCCTTATCAAAAGAGTGGATACAATTGGTTAAATCAAATGAATGATTTAGGCTTTGGCGCATGCCTAGCCGACGATATGGGACTAGGAAAAACACTTCAAGTCATTTCTTTTTTAGAGAAGATGTATGAAAAAAAGAAAGATGGACATGTATTATTGATTGTTCCTGCATCCCTACTGGGAAACTGGTCAAAAGAAATAGATCGCTTTGCACCTAAAATGCCATATTATATCCTTCACGGAAAAAACAATATTGTACATGAAGACACATTTATCACTATAACAACCTATGGGATGGCATTACGCAATGTATTTTTACAAGAAAGAGTATGGGACTGTTTGATTTTAGATGAGGCACAAGCCATTAAAAATCCGGCAACCAAACAAACACGTGCTATTAAAAAGATTCCCAGCCATATGCGCATCGCAATGACAGGTACACCGATTGAAAATGACCTATCCAATTTATGGTCACTATTTGACTTCTTAAATAAAGGATTATTAGGTAGTGCATCTGAATTTAAGGAATACGCAAAGAAAGTACAAGCCTATCCTGAATATATGACAAAATTAAAAATGATGGTTTCCCCATTCATTTTAAGACGTCTAAAAACAGATAAAACAATCATTTCAGATTTACCAGACAAAATGGAAATCACAGAACATGTGGATTTGTCCAAACGACAAGTCGTTTTGTATCGCAAGGAAGTTGATAAAGCAGAACAAAAAATATTGGAATCCACTGGACTTCAAAGAAGAGGTATTGTGATTGCGTTATTGACGAAATTGAAACAAATCTGTAATCACCCAGACCAATTTATTCATGATACCAACTACAATCCAAAGGACAGTGGAAAATATGCGATGTTGAAAGAGTTGTGTGAAACCATCTATGAGAAAAGGGAAAGAGTATTGGTATTTACACAATATAAAGAAATGTGCGAACCCCTATCCCAATACCTAGAATCTATCTTCCATAAGAAGGGATATATTATTCATGGTGGTATTCCAGCTAAAAAGCGTACTGAAATCGTTGAAAAATTTAATGACGAAAACACATACGTTCCATATATCGTATTATCGTTAAAAGCAGCCGGAACCGGACTCAATCTAACAGCTGCCAACCACGTCATTCACTTTGACCGTTGGTGGAACCCAGCCGTAGAAAATCAAGCGAGCGATCGTGCATATCGTATTGGACAAACCAAAGAAGTCTTTGTTCATAAACTTGTTTCAAATGGAACTATTGAAGAAAAAATTGATAAATTAATTGAGTCTAAACAAGAACTCGCAAATTCCATTCTTGCCTCTAGCCAAGAAAAATGGATTACTGAACTAGATACAAACGAACTAATGGACTTATTAAGATTGGATGTGTAGATTATGGCAAAATATTGGACAGCAAGCATGCAATATTCGCAAATGAGCGTAGAAGAATTACAAAAAAAAGCACAAGAAAGTGTTAAAAACGCAAAAAACAAAGGAAAAGAAATGCATCCCATTATTGTGGACGGAAGGCAAATCGCAAAAAGCTGGTGGGGCATGGCCTGGTGTAAAAATATCGAACAATATGCCGATTATGCCAGTCGCATCGAACGAGGAAAAAGATATGTTCGTTCCGGTGCTGTTGTGGACTTACAAATTGTTAAGGGTAAAGTAAAAGCACGTGTACAAGGAACAAGAAAAACACCATACAAAGTAGAAATCAATATCAGTCCACTAAAAGAAGAAATTTGTGAAGACATCATTGAAAAATGTAGTTCACAAATCCAAAACTTACAAGAACTTGTGAACGGACAATTCCCAGAAAGTTTAAAAGAAATATTCCTATCTGAAAACGGACTCTTCCCAAGCCAAAGAGAAATCAGTTTCAACTGTAGCTGCCCCGACTGGGCCTTAATGTGTAAGCACGTTGCTGCCGTACTCTACGGAATTGGAACTAAACTTGACGAAAACCCATTCTTATTCTTTGAACTCAGAGGAATCGATGTCAATAAACTTGTAGATGTAACCATCAAGGACCACGTAGACTCCCTACTAGAACATGCCAATATGCCACCAACAGATCGTGTAATGGATGATTCTTGTATCGAAACATTGTTTGGATTAAAGTAATACAATAAAGACACTCATTTACACGAACGAGTGTCTTTTACATTTTTCTATGATAATCAATGTAATTCTTAGTATTTCTACTAGTGCCATTAAAATCAAGGCAACATCAATATATATACATCATCTTCTCCTACAAAAAAAATTGAAGGATCTGTAAAGAACACAAACAGATATCATTTTTAATTCCCGTAAATTTGTTGCGATTGTTCCTACTTCATCTAAAACGACTTATTTTCATTGATTTAGATAGATTTAGCCTTGACTTTTAAATATATCAATTGTTTAATAATCATACAGAAAGACTACTGGATACAGTGGTTCCTCTGAATTTAACTAATGTAAAGACACTAGTAATCCGTTGGGTTTGGGTGAACTAGTGTCTTTTACATTTTTCTATAATCAATAATGTAATTCTAAGTATTTCTACTAGTGCCATTAAACTCATGGCAACATCAACATATAGATAAATATACATAAAACACTTCCTCCTACATAATCGGAATCTTCGAGAACTCAAGATATCATCCTTTTAATTCAGAGGGTTCACCGTTACTACATCCAGTAGCTAATTCCTATTATAAACGTCCAATTTGAAAATATTGTGAATTCCAATACGTTTGTAACGATAGTTCCTATTTGATCTAAAATAACCTATTTTCATTGAATTAGATGCTCTAAATCCATAAATTTATATAGAAAGAGAACGCCGAGTAGGCGTTCTCTTGAAGAAATTCTAAAATAATAATTGCAATCCCATCACAATGACCCACATATAAGCACAAGTCTTAGGAATCATCAACAATCCAATCATTGGCTTTTTCTTAGACCACAATGCAACTGGGATGTAGCAACCAAACGAAATAATAATAGCTGCAACCATACGGTTTAAGTGTAAATCATACATATTCCCTGAAATCGCATAAAGAAGAATTACACCAATTCCAGTTACGGCAAATACAGCATTACGAATTAAAGACAACTTCCTATTTCCTTCTTCACTCGTCCAATTGTTTTGTGGCAAGAAACATACTACGATACGAATAATAGCTGAAATCCAAATCATAGCTTCAATCCAAAGTGGAGCTGTAAGCGTTGGGAAAGTTAATTTCCAGATAAACAATAAGATAATATAGAATACTGTCATTGTGATTGAAGATACCTGCAATCCAGTACCAAGTTGTCTTTTGATTTTGTCATTTGTTCCATATACAGCTCTTTTAATACGAGGAACCAAATGGAATGCATCTCCACCACATAATGTTAATGTTAATACGCCATATGAAATAAATAATGGATTTCCTTTTGAATATACAAAGAATAAGATTCCGGCAATTAAGTCAAAGATCAAGTAACAAGCATCAAAAATAGCTTCCATTAAATCCGGCATTTTAGGTTTATAATTATTTTTACTCATTTGAAATCATCCTTGCTGCATTGTCATACACCTTTTGAAAAACATTCATAAATGCCTTGATTTCTTCTTCCGTTAGACCATCAAACATGTCTTGCGCAAACTCTTTTTGCGCCCACTTACCATCTTCAATCACTTCATTAGCCAATTGAAGCAAATGAATTGTGACACGCTTTTTGTTTGCAGGATCCACTCTTCTTTCAATCAAGCCACGATCTTCTAATACTTTAAGTGAAGTTGAAACATGAGACTTTGTAGACTTACGAATACGAACAATATCCGCCGCCGTATTGTATTTTGGATTATTGTAAAGAAACATCAATATGTCATATTCCATCTGACGTAAGTCATACTTTTCACAAACCCCCGCCATTTTCATCTCATAATATCTCGTAATCGTTTTATGTTCATCCCCAAAAGTGCATATGCATTCTCCTTATCGTTCTATTTAGAACATTAATGTTCTATAGCTCATGAATAGGTTTGTCAACAAAATCATTGACACCATTCTTAAAAAAAGGGATACTCTGATTAGGGAAGAAGGGGTTAAGAATGCGTACACAAAAATATAACCTACAAGGAATAAAAGTATTCTTCTATATCTTAATGATTGCCATTTTAGGATGGTTTTGTTTCATGCAACTCTTTGGAGCCAACGAACAAGAGCATGATATTCAATCTCATTCCATTGTCTGTACGCAAACGTTTTATTGGGAAAAAGAAGATGGTTCCAAGCAAAAAATAAATATCCCAGGAAAATATGAAGTAAAACCTGGCCATACAATGGTTATTCGTACAACTCTTCCTAAAGATTATAATGAAACTTCCTTTGCGATTCGCTCCTCCTTACAAGATGTTAAATTCTATGTAGATAATACATTACGTAAAGAATATTCTACAAAAGATACGCGCCTTGCCGGTAAAAATTCGGCGAGTCGATATATATTTTGTCCCACAACCTATAAGGATGCAGGAAAAACATTACGCATTGAACTTACAACCTATACTTCTAACTATTCTGGTGTAGTCAACGAAATTTATTGTGGAAGTGAAATCGATATCTGGCAACATATATATAGCGATTATAAAATGTCCACATTCATTGCCTTCTTCATTTTATTTGCCGGTATTACATCCGTTCTATTTGGTTCAGCCCTAAAATTTACTTATCACACCAATTTCAGCACGGAATATTTAGGCTGGTGTATGATCATGGGAGCCATCTGGATGCTTGGAGAATCCAAAATCCGCCAAATCTTAGTACCAAACGCATCTTCTCTAGCCTCATTATGCTTTGTGATGATCATGCTTAGTCCTTTACCAATACTCTTCTATGCCGATAGCATCCAAAATGGAAAACATCGAAAACTCTATAAATATATTGGCTACATTGTCCTTTTAAACTTTGCGATTTCATCCATCCTATATTTGACAAAAGTCAAAGACTACATTGAAACATTGCCCGTTGCTCAATTCATTCTGATCTGCGTATTTATTATGGTATTTATTCATTTATATCAATATATACATTCAACAAGTAAATCCCGCTCAGACTACTTCTTACTTTTCGGACTCTTTTTAGTTTTAATCTGCGTAGCCATTGAAGGTATATCCGTTTATTTTGTATCTATGGTTTCAGGCCTATTTACAGGTATTGGCATGATCATATTACTACTCGCAAACATTGTTCGTACCATCCATAAAATTCAACTTATTGAACAGACGCGTCACCAAAAGGAATTGGATATTGAAAAGAAAGAAAGCAAAAAAATAACGCTTCAAATGATGCAGTCTCTATCGACAACGATTGAGGCAAAAGACGAATATACACGTGGCCATTCAAGACGTGTAGCTCAATATGCAGCACTTGTCGCCAAAAGTCTTGGTTGGACAGATCAAGAAATTGAAAACATTAAGAGCTGTGCTTATTTACATGACATTGGAAAGATTGGTATTCCAGACCAAATCTTAAATAAGCCTGGCCAATTAACAGAAGATGAATTTAGTTTAATCAAACAACATACGATTATTGGACAAGACATTCTAAAAGACATCACAATCATACCTCACCTAGGTGAAGTCACAAGAAGTCATCATGAACACTATGATGGTACTGGCTATCCAGATGGACTAAAAGGTAATGAAATTCCAATTCAAGCTCGTATTATTGCGCTTTGCGATAGTTATGATGCTATGAATTCAAAAAGAATCTATCGTAATGCGCTTAGTTTTAATCAAATCAAAGAAGAAATCGAAAAAAATGCAGGTATACAATTTGATCCTGAAATCACCAAAATCTTTCTTAAACTCATGGACGATGAATCTTTATTTAACTTAGAACACGAAAGTATTCCGGTTCAAGAAAATACAATCGATAAATTTATATCCGACGTTGTATCGACTATTAAAAATCAGGAAGAAACAAAGAACCACGACTATCTTACAGGTCTTCCTGTACGTAGTGTAGGCCAAAAGTATATAGCGATTGCGATGCAAAAAACAACGGGATGCCTTATCTTTTTAGATATGGATAATCTTAAAAAAATCAATGATGTCTATGGACATAAAGCGGGAGATAGAGCTTTAAAAAGTTTAGGAAAACTATTATTAGACATTCCATTAGATAAAATCACATGCAGAATGGGCGGAGATGAATTTCTACTATTCTTACCAAAAGTAAATTCAGAACAAGCCGAAAAGATTCTGGCTCAAGTAATCGAACAATTCAAAGGTATCGTAGAAAACGATGATGAAATTCATTTTGCGACACTCTCTGCAGGTATGCTCATGACTACAAAAAATGATAATTTTGAAGATGCTTGTTCAAAAGCAGACAAAGCCTTATATTATGTGAAACAAAATGGTAAAAACAACTATTCTTTCTACAATCAAATTCAACATAAAAACACATCCAATAATACGGCAGACCTAAAACAAATTGCCAAATCCCTACAAACAAGTGGAAGCTATACAGGCGCTTTAAGTCTAGACTTTAGAGAATTCACTCGACACTATGAGTACATACATCAATTAATGGTTCGAAATCATTCTTGTTGTTATTTGGTGATGGTCACTATGGAAACTGTAGAAGACACACTTCCATATATTGAAAAAATTGAAGAAGCCTTAACACATATGGGTGAAGCCATCCACAAAAACATTCGAAAAGTCGATGTTTGTACACGCTACAGTGCCATGCAATATTTGATCATTCTATCCCAACCAACAGAAGCAGAAATTCCAAATATTATGACACGCATTTTTATGCAGTACTATAAGCTTCAAGACAGCCAAAACTTCACACCAACCTATGAATATATCACAATGAAGGATTAAAGGAGATCGACCACAAGCGTCAATCTCCCTTTTTAATTACATTAATAATTAAATATTGTCTTACTCGAAAGACAATATTCATATATTTTTGTCTTACTCACAAGACGAAAGCCTTCCGAGTAAGTCGAAAGGCTAATTAAACTAATCTTCGTATGTGATTGTTTTAGAATTAACAATCTTTTTAAATTCCTCAAACAACGGATGTTTAGGAATAGATCTTAATTCTTTACTAATTCTATATGCGAATAATTGGAATACTTGAAGATACGTTAAGGATACAGTATCTGCACAAGGATTTAGTAATGTTAATACATGATCATCATCATATGCTTTATTTGTGATGTAATATACACGATCTGACACAGCACGAGATGCTCTATAGATTTGGTATGAACGATCTGAAGTTTCATCTTGTGCATCAATGATAAATACATTGTGCTTTGGAGAAAGTTGCAAATTCGGTCCATGAATATATTCTTCTAATTCATATGCACAAGAAACAACCTTCACAGTTTCACCAATCTTTAGCGCTGCCTCTTTAGCTACACCTTCACAAGGACCACAACCAACTGCATACATATTTTCCATAGATAAGAAATTCTTTTTAAACTTTTCTAAGAAAGCTTCTTCACGCACAAAATTATCCTTTTGCATAGAAGCATAACTTTCACAATATGCATCAAGCCAAGCTGTATCAACCATTTTTCCTTGTTTTTCTAAAATTGCAAACGTAAGTTTTATTAAGAATAAGGCAAGTGTTGTTACACCCTTAGTAACATACCCCTCCTTTTCTTCGTCTACATAATCAATCACAACTTCAGCATGATCTTTAATATCACTCTTTAAATCCCCTGTTAAAGCGATTGTTTTACGATTTAATTTTTTTAATATATCCAATGCATCTAATGCATTTTTACTATATCCACTCTGTGAAACGACAAACACAAAGTCATCTTCACACAACACTGGATAGTATGCGAATGTATATGGATTTATCACAGTGACATCTACACCTAAATATTTTTCCATAACATATTTAGCACACCAAGACCCATTTCCACTCGAACCAGAAGCTATAATCTTAATATTTCTATAGTTTCCATCCATATAAACCTGAGCCAATTTATCCGTCTGCTTTTTATTTTTATATACTGAATTTAAGATGTCCTGCGTCTGCAAGACATAATATTCCATTGTTTCTAATTGTTCCATTTTCTTTCCTTCGTGAAATTATATTCTAAAACGATACGTGGATTTGTCACTTCGAATATAACTATGTGTATATTCCACGACATTTTTCTTTTTATCAAAGCCAATATATTGAAATCGAAATACAGGTTCTACAAGATTTCCCAAAAGTTTTGAGATTCGATCATCTGGAAATTGTACGATTAATGAACGATGGAAATCACAAGGATCATGATCTTTCGTTGCCATAAAATCATATAATGACACTTTTGAAAAATCATAGTCTTCAATGCCCTCTACATACTTGTACGGCATATAGGCAATTTCCACAGAAAAAGGTTCATCATTATAATAACGAACACGCTCTAAACAATAAACATCTTCTCCTTCTTCTAATTTCAAATGTGCACGAATCGAAGTTGTCGGTTCGATTTTTTCCGCAACAATGACCTTACTATCAATCGTAAAACCCTGTGCCTTTAAAAAACTTGAAAAACCACGATGATCATCTACCGCATCATAGTTTCCCCAAGCCGGTTTTACAATTTGTTTTGCGACAAACGTTCCTTTATAAGGAACCTTGATTAACACGCCATCCTCAATCAACACATTCAGTGCAGAACGCACAGTTTGTCTGTTCACACCATATTTTTCAGCCAAATCTCTTTCAGACTCCAAGCGCTCACCTGGCAATAATTCTCCATTATCAATACGATTCAATAATGTATTTTTTAATTGTAAATACAAAGGTATACGTAAATCCATAATCAATTCTCCTCATCCGCATAAATAAAGCGATTCATTCGCATCACAGACTCATGATAACTCTTATATTGATTATCTTCTGTATACAAAATTCCTCTTCGCAATACCAACGGACTGTTTTCTTCCACACCCAAATATTTACTTTCAGTTGGATTTGCGTTTACCACAAGAATTTCCTGCTCCCCATGCGTAAATTTCATATCATAATATTTTTCTAAGATTGAAAACAATGAATTATTCTCTAAGTCTTTATCTAATAATCCCGGAAATTGTTTCGCTTCAAAATAAGCTGTTTCCAAAGAAATAGCTTCTTCATCTAAATAGCGAACTCTTTCAAATTCAATTAATTTTGTTCCTAACGCAACACCCATTTTCTTAATTAATTTTTTATTACTTTCAATAACTCTTAGAAAAACCACTTTACGATGCATCTTTTTGCCCATATTTTCAATACGCCCACTCATACTTGAAACGACATTTAACGTTTCCATAATGCGTGGTTGCGATACATAATAACCCGATCTTTCAACGCAATAAATCCAACCCTCATCGAGCAAACTCTCTAAGGCCAAGCGCACAGTTGCACGCTGACAATTAAATATTTCACAAAACTGTCTTTCGCTAGGTAATTTGTCATGAGGTTTAAATTCACCTATCTCAATCTTATAACGAATCTCATCCGCTATATAAATATCTCTTGTAATAGCCTTCATAAAAACCTCCTCATACACTAGTTTATTATACCATTTTTATTTCGTTTCTAACTGATCAAAAGCGCTTAAAGTCTTTTCCTCAGCTGCCCAAGGCTTTTCATAATATCTAGAAGTCGCTGTTTCCAGTGACAGAT
>ENA-OOXM01000179-OOXM01000179.1-human-gut-metagenome-genome-assembly--contig:-NODE-179-length-60469-cov-13.772884_pt1 | contig 60469 bp, 48 predicted proteins | sample MGYA00241589_ERZ501347 | MGnify/ENA primary metagenome ERZ501347 (study PRJEB25962, sample SAMEA2042832) | human gut metagenome | biome: human gut; feature: human-associated habitat; material: faeces...
CGGCAGGGTCTAGTTATTCTTAGATTACGTACTGTGTAATCTTAGAATAACTCCCTACCGTGGTACCTCCACCATGATGTAGGCTTCTACGATATCCAGCTCCTGCATCTTGTCAAAGCCTTCGAATACGAGACCACACTCATATCCTGCCTTAACTTCCTTCACATCATCCTTGAATCTCTTCAGGGAAGCCAAGTTGCCCTCGAAGATCTGCTCGCCCTCACGGGTGATACGAACTTTACAGCCTCTCTGGAAGACACCGTCTAAGACATAGGAACCGGCAATGTTACCGATCGCGGATGCCTTGAAGATCTGACGAACCTCTGCATGACCGATCACCTTCTCCTCATAGACAGGATCCAGCATACCCTTCATGGCAGCTTCGATATCTTCGATAGCCTGGTAGATGACCTTGTACAGACGTACATCCACGCCCTCTCTCTCTGCGGTTGCCTTGGCAGTCGCATCGGGACGGACGTTAAATCCGATGATGATCGCATTGGACGCACTTGCCAGAGATACGTCGGACTCATTGATGGCACCTACGCCGCCGTGGATACATTTTACTACTACTTCTTCATTGGACAGCTTCATCAGGGACTGCTTTACTGCTTCTACGCTACCCTGTACATCAGCCTTGACGATCAGGTTCAGTTCCTTCAGATTACCCTCCTGGATCTGGCTGAACAGATCATCCAGAGACATTCTGCCCTTGGTCTCTTCCAGCATCTTTTCCTTATTCTGTGCCAGGTAGGTCTCTGCATAAGCTTTTGCTGTCTTATCATTATCATGTGCCAGGAATACTTCACCGGCACTGGGAACATCGGACAGACCCAGGATCTCTACAGGAGTAGAAGGTCCTGCTTCCTTGACTCTGCGTCCCTTGTCATCGATCATGGCTCTTACCTTACCATGAGCCACACCTGCAGAGATAAAGTCTCCCACATGCAGGGTACCCTTCTGTACCAGTACGGTAGCCACAGGACCGCGTCCCTTATCCAGCTCTGCCTCGATGACCAGACCTCTTGCCTTTCTCTTGGGGTTCGCCTTCAGTTCCATGATGTCTGCAGTCAGCAGGATCATGTCAAGCAGCTGGTCGATACCCTCGCCGCTTTTTGCGGATACGGGTGCAAATACGGTGCTTCCGCCCCAATCCTCGGGAATCAGCTCATACTCTGCCAGCTCCTGCTTTACACGGTCAATGTTTGCAGAGGGCTTATCGATCTTGTTTACTGCTACGATGATCTCCACACCCGCTGCCTTTGCATGGTTGATCGCCTCTACGGTCTGGGGCATTACGCCGTCGTCCGCTGCTACTACCAGGATAGCGATATCGGTCGCATTGGCACCACGCATACGCATGGCGGTAAATGCTTCGTGTCCGGGAGTATCTAAGAAGGTGATCTTACGGTCTCCCACATTTACAGTATAAGCACCGATGTGTTGGGTGATACCACCTGCCTCACGATCGGTTACGTTGGTCTTACGGATAGCGTCTAACAGGGAAGTCTTACCATGGTCAACGTGACCCATAACACAGATTACGGGAGGTCTCTCCACCAGATCTGCCTCGTCCTCTTCGTCTTCCTTCAACAGTTCTTCGATGACATCTACCTTGACCTCTTTTTCACAGAGAATGTCATATTCCATGGCAATGTTCTCTGCATCTTCATAGGAGATCTCCTGGTTCACGGTTACAATCTTACCTTCCAGGAACAGCTTCTTGATGATGGCTGCGGGCTGTAACTTCATCTTCTCAGCCAGTTCTTTGATGGTAATGGATTCCGGCAGCACGATCACCTTGATCTGCTCTTCCTGTACCTCTTCCTTTTTCTTTTCCGGCTTGATGAAACGTCCGGGCTTGTTCTTCAGTGCGTCCTCGTCCTCGTAGATATGGTCCTTCTTGGAACGCTTGTTGTCCTTCTCCTGGCTGAAACGTCTCTTTTCATCTTCGCGCTTCTTCTCAATATCTTTACCTGCAGGTTCCGGAGCGAAGCCCTTATTCTGTCTGTTATCTCCGAATCGATTACCCGATCCTCCATTGCCTCTTTGGTCGCGGCCGTTATTGCCGTAACCGCGCTCACCGTTGCCGTTATTCCTGCGATCACCCTGGCCGCCTTCCATACCCGGACGACCCTGTCTGTTAAATCCGCCTCCCTGAGGTCTGCCATTACCCATACCTCCTCTGTTTGCGTTCTGTCCGCCCTGGCGGTTGCCCTGACCATAGCCACCCTGACGATTATCACGATTGCCATCTCTGTTATCACGATTATAACCGCCCTGACCACGATCGTTCTGACCACGATTATCACGGTTCTGTCCGTAATTATTCTGACCGTAACCACCCTGACGGTTGTCGCGGTTATTGTTCTGCGGTCTCTCCGCAGGTCTGTCCGCAGGTCTTGCCTGTGCAGCTGCGGTATTGGTATTCTGCGCTGCCTGCTCTTTTACGGGAGCCTGCGTGGCTGCAGTATTATTTACAGGCTTTTTCGCAGGCTGCTGTCCCTTATTGCCGGGTACCATTGCCACACTGGGTGTGGGTGAAGGCGGGGTCAGCGGCTTGATGGGACGTACGGGAGTCTGTGCCTGCACACGGTTATTGTAAGAATTGTTCTGATAGCCGTTGTTCTGATATCTGTTATTCTGTCCCTGGTTCGGACGCTGTCCGCCGGCATTTCTCTGTCCCTGTCCGTTCTGTCCGCCCTGACGCTGTCCGGGCATCTTGGAATTCTGTGGGTTACTTACGAAAATAATCTTTTTCTTCTTTTTCGTTTCCTCGGGAGATTTTGTTTCCTCCTGCGCCTTTTCCTCAACAGGCTTTGTATTTTCAGCCTTTGCCGGAGCTTCTTTTTCCACAGCGGGTGCTGCTGTAGCCTTCTTCTGTCCTAAGCTGTTACGTACCAGCGTTGCTGCATCCTCTTCCAACGAGCTCTGTGCTGCCTTTGCCTCAATTCCTTTTTCCTGTAAAAAATTCAATATATCCTTACTCTGTAGTTCTAATTCTTTTGCGAGTTCATGTACTTTGATTTTCGCCATGCTTTCCTCCATTCTGCCTAACCGGGCAAATTCGCTTCCAATTGCTTGATGAGTGCATCTGCCAGTCCCGCATCACACACACCTACCGAAGATCTTAAGTTCCGGCCGATCGCCCAGCCGAGCTCTTCTTTTGTGCCATATTCGTATACCGGGACTTCATAATAGGAACATTTGTCGTGAAACAACTTTTTCGTATTGGCGGATGCATCTTCTGCAACGATCACCAACATGGCAGAACCTTTTTTCACAGCGTCCTCCGTCTGGAATTCACCGCTTACCAGGTTACGCCCCCTCATCGCAAGTCCCAAAAGGGAATAAATCTTATTCTGTTTCAAGCTGATCAAACTCCTTTTCCAGCATATCATAACTTTCCGGAGAAATACTCATCTTGAAAGAACGCTCTAAGCCTTTATTCTTCCGGGCCTTCTGCAGACATTCCTTCTGTCTGCATATATATGCACCGCGTCCGTTCTTTTTGCCCGTTGTATCTAAACAGATCTCTCCTTCCGGAGTCTTAAGAACACGCAGCATTTCTTTTTTGCCTTTCATTTCTCCGCAGCCTACGCACTGCCTCAGTGGAATCTTTTTTGCCATTTATTATTCCTGCTCTCCATCAAAATCGTCTTCGGTTTCATCCTCGTAATCATCCACATAATCCTCATAACGGAAGCCGGGAGCATCCTTGGCCTGTGTCTCGGATTTGATGTCGATCTTGTAACCGGTCAGCCTTGCTGCCAGTCTTGCGTTCTGACCTTCCTTACCGATTGCAAGAGACAGCTGATAATCGGGAACGACTACCTTTGCAGTCTTCTCATCGGGATCCGCAAATACTGCTACGATCTTGGCAGGAGAAAGTGCATTCTGGATCAGGTTACCGGGGTTCTCATCCCAGTTCACGATATCGATCTTCTCACCGCGCAGCTCTTCTACGATAGCATTGACACGGGCACCGTTCATACCTACGCAGGCACCGACCGCATCCACGTTCGGGTTGTTGCTCCATACAGCGATCTTGGTACGGCTGCCGGCCTCTCTGGCAATGCTCTTGATCTCTACGGTACCGTCCTTGATCTCGGTAACTTCAGACTCAAACAGTCTCTTTACCAGTTCCGGATGGGTACGGCTGACATTGATACGGGGTCCCTTCGGGGTATTCTTCACTTCTACGATGTAGACCTTGATACGCTCGGTGGGTTTGAAGACTTCACCCTTCACCTGCTCATTCTCGGTCAGCATAGCATCTGCCTTACCCAGGTTGATGCTGATGTTTTTGCCGACATAACGCTGTACCACGCCGGTGACAACATCCTTTTCCTTCTCATAATACTGATTGTAGATCACGCTTCTCTCTTCTTCACGGATCTTCTGTAAGATCACGTTCTTGGCATTCTGGGTAGCGATACGTCCGAATTCCTTGGACTTGATCTCTACATGGATCATGTCACCGACCTGTGCCTTTTTGGAGATCTCCTGTGCATCCTCCAGAGCAATCTGTAAGCAGTCATCCTCTACATCGTCCTTCGTGGGTACGACTTCCTTCTCAGCATATACCAGGAAATCGCAGGTCTCTCTATTGATCTCCACATGGACATTGTCAGCCTTTCCAAAATGGTTCTTGCAGGCTGTCATCAGGGAATTCTCGATGGCTTCAAACAAGGTCTCCTTGCTGATCTCCTTCTCCTTCTCCAGAATGTCCAGTGCCTCCATTAATTCCTTATTCATCATTTCCTCCATTCCGGCTTTCGCCTTTTCTTAGTGTATGGTTTCTTCTTATTATCAAAAGTCCAGTGCCAGGCCGATCAGTGCGATGTCTGCTCTGGCAAAAGTTCTCGGGGTTCCCTCTTCTGTGATCGTAACCGTATCTGCATCAAAGCTTTCCAGGATGCCGGAAAATTCCTTGCATTTGTCGATGGGTTTAAACAGTTTGATCTCCACCTCTTCGCCGATGCTCTTCTGTAAATGCTTATCCTTTTTCAGCGTTCTGCCCAGTCCCGGGCTGCTGACCTCCAGAATGTATGCATCCGGAATGAAATCCGCCTTGTCGAGAGCTTCGGATAATGCTCTGCTGACATTTTCACAATCCAGAATATTCACACCCTCCGGCTTGTCGATGTAGGCTCTCAGATAGTAGTCACTGCCTTCCTTCACATACTCCACATCGTAGATCTCCACCTGGTTTACTTCTGCGATGGGCGCAAGCAGTTCTTCGGTTCTGCTTTCGTAGTCCTCTCGTTTGGACATGTATGCCCTCCTTTACTGATATGAACTGTCGTCACAACAACAAGAAAGAGTGGCGCGCGTCCACTCTTACTCTAGTAATCATCTTTAAACTATACACAGTATAGACCCTGTGTAAAAAAAAGTCAAGTCTTAATAATCGGTTTTATTCCTTACACTGTTTCTCATTTTTCTTGTTTTTTGCCATTTTTCCCGACAACAAACCCAAAGACATTCCGCACTCCGGGGCCTGCGAAAAAGATCTGCCAGCACAGCGCCATAGGGAAGTTCTGGACGGTCTTCTGCAGCCATAAGGCGATGATCTGATTGCCGGGATGCATGAAGAGGCAGGTGGCAATAAAACTCATCACCGGGCACATCAGGCATACGATCATGGAAGAGATCGCAAGTGTGATAAAAATAGGCTTATCCTCAGGAGATACCATGCGAATGCCAGCTTCCGGGACAGCTTTTCTACGACAAAGTACTCCAGAATACAGGCGATTGGCCACATAATGGGGATCTCGTGGAACGCTAACAGGAAGATCTCGTTGGTCATTCCTCCCTTGTCCAGTGCGATGTTGTAACAGACCATGGCGTACACCATAACGAACGCCATGATCAGGGTGAAAATAATGTTCTGTAATTTTGTTTTCGGCATAATTGGATGCCCTCCTTTTCTAAAAATGAGCGCAAAAAGACACATGTGTGTTGTTCGTTAATCAGTGAGCAGTGTGCACATGTGTCGTTTCCAATTCTTACCTAAAGTCTTTATGCTGTTTTACTATTTTTGCAACGGTGAGATTTTATCACATAGATTCCGGAAAAGTCAATATGAAATAATGCATTTTTTCTTCCACGGCTTCTTCCGGCGGTCTCCGGGATCTTACGCCGTTTTCTTTGCCGTTCTATCTTAGATACAGATGGGAGGAAAAATTTTTTTATATGTCTCTGCATAGACGCAAACGGGACTGTCCTTTCGAACAGTCCCTGAAGAGAAAAAGAGAAACCAAAATAGTTTTGGATAAAAGCTGATTAATTCTGAACGTTGAATGCGCCCATGCCGGGATATACGGCTGCTGCACCCAGCTCTTCCTCAATACGGAGTAACTGGTTGTATTTTGCCACACGCTCGGTTCTACTGGGAGCACCGGTCTTGATCTGACAGGTGTTCAGTGCCACTGCCAGGTCAGCAATGGTGGTGTCCTCGGTCTCACCGGAACGATGGGAGGAGATAGCGGTATAACCTGCCTTGTGTGCCATCTTGATGGCTTCCAGAGTCTCGGATACGGATCCGATCTGGTTCAGTTTGATGAGGATGGAGTTACCACAGCCCAGGGAGATTCCCTTTGCCAGTCTCTCGGTATTGGTTACGAAGAGGTCATCACCGACCAACTGTACCTTATCACCCAGTTCTGCGGTCAGCTTTTTCCAGCCTTCCCAGTCTTCCTCATCCAGTGCATCTTCTATCGAAATGATGGGGTATTTCTCCACCAGTTTCTTCCAGTGTGCGATCAGTTCTTCAGAGGTAAATACGGTGCCTGCCTTAGGCAGCTTGTATTCGCCGACCTTGCCGGTCTTCCATTCGCTGGAAGCGGCATCCATAGCGATCTTGAAGTCCTTGCCGGGCTCGTAGCCTGCTTTCTTCACAGCCTCTAAGATTGTCTCGATAGCTTCTTCGTCAGACTTTAGTGCCGGTGCAAAACCACCCTCGTCACCTACGGAAGTAGCCAGTCCTCTGTCCTTTAAAATAGAAGCCAGTGCGTGGAATACTTCAGCGCACCATCTTAAGCATTCCTTGAAGGAAGGAGCGCCTACGGGCATGATCATGAATTCCTGTACATCCAGGCCGGAGGACAGTGCATGGCAGCCACCGTTGATGATGTTCATCATGGGAACCGGAAGTCTGTTACCGGAGATACCACCCAGGAAACGATACAGGGGAATATCCAGGTAAATCGCTGCGGCTCTTGCACTGGCAATGGATACTGCCAGGATCGCATTGGCTCCCAGCCTGGACTTATCCTTGGTTCCATCTACGTCGATCATTGCCTTATCAATCGCATAAATATCAGAAGCATCCATTCCCTGCAATGTCTCGTTGATCACGGTGTTAATGTTCTCCACCGCCTTCTGCACACCCTTGCCCAGATATCTGCTCTTGTCTCCGTCTCTTAACTCCAGTGCTTCGAATTCACCGGTGGATGCTCCGCTGGGAGCCATACCACGACCGATCGTTCCATCTAACAGAGTCACCTCTGCTTCTACGGTAGGATTCCCTCTGGAATCCAGAATCTCTCGTCCAATGACTTTTTCAATCTCTAAATAGTTCATTTCGTTCTTCTCCTTTACAAAGGGCTGAAAAACTCCTCCCGGGAGATCCCCTCCCGGCAGTCCACGGATTCAGCAGCTCCGTTTCCTCTGAGGAGTTTCACATGATTCACTTATTAGTTAGTTGCACCTAACTCTTGAATTATTATATCGGGTATTCTTCGAAATAGCAATAGTTATAAATGAGAGGATTTCTCAAAGAGTTCCCAAAAGGGTTTTCCATGTATATTCCTTTGTTTTTAGGTAAGATTAATTTTAGACTTTCTTTTATACATTTTTCATCTATTTCTAAAATGTCATTCCTTTAAAACTAAAATATAGTAAAATAGACTTCATCAAATCTTAAAAGAAAACATTTAAATAGTGCTGCATCTGCGGCAGAATGAGAGGCAATATGAGGAGTTTCGGTGAGATCCTTACATCCCTGCGGGAAGAACGGGGCATCTATCAGAAGGAACTGGCTGCCATATTAAAAGTATCCGTTGGCACCGTCTCTAATTATGAGAACAATATTCACTTCCCGGATCAGGAAGCATTACTGCAGCTGGCTGATTATTTCGGAGTGACCGTTGATTATCTGTTGGGGCGTACTTCCTATCGTTACAGTCTGGATACCTTAAATGAAGAATATGCTCCCGGCATGACCGTGGCTGAGCTGGTGGACATCATACAGCATTTCAGTCCCCAGAACACGGCATCCTTTCTGGATTATATCGAACTTCTGCAATTACGACAAAAGGCAGAGGATTGCTCCTCTACCTCGTAGATAAAAACTGCTGTTCCCGGATGGCCGTCTGGTCGTCCGGGTAATTTTGTAAGTAGGCCTTTAACAGTACTGCTGCTTTCTGATAATCCTGCAGATATTCGTATGCTACGATCTCGTTGAAGGATAAGGTCTGCATCAGGCTGTTCCCTTCGATCTGTTTTCCTGCCTGAAATGCTTCCAACGCCTTCTGGTAGTCCTTTTTCTCCAGCTCGCATAATCCCAGTTGATTATAGATCTCCGCATCCGGTCCCTGCTTGGACAGGTAATTGCTGTACACACTGGAGGCATAATTATAATCTCCGGTGGCAGCATAAGCTTTCCCCAGGTACAGATAGCTGTCCACTCCACCCTTACCCTTGGCTTCTTCCAGTGCCAGGTAGGCTTTCTGATAATCTCCCAGGTAATAATAAATACGACCGCTGTCATAGGCATCCAGCTTTTTGTCGGTATTCAGTACATTTTGCAGATACTCCTGCCCGACTTCCCGGTATCCGTAGTCTGCCAGAGCTTCGTAGATCTCGATCAGCCGGTCATAATTTTTCGGATCCATAGAGATCGCCTTGTCGAAATCTGCCTTGGCACTCTCGTAATCTCCCAGTTCCAGTTCCGCCGATCCCCGCAGGAAATAGGCGTCCTTCTCCTCCGGCTTCAGTCCCAGAATGGCATCATATACCTTTTTCGCCTCCGCAGGCTGTCCGTTCTTCCGGTAGGCGGCTGCGAGATAATAGTTCATATCGTAGTCTACATTCTGCACCCAGCCGTCACTAAGCTCCAACGCCTCTGTAAAATACTGCACTGCCTGATCATATTCTGTCAGCCCCATGCTGGCAATCCCCCGGCCTCTTGCAATAAGACGGCTGTTCTCCTTCTGTGCTTCCGCTTCGTCAAAGGCTGTCAATGCGCCCTGATAATCCAGTGTTTCCACCAGCTGCATCCCCTCGGTGATTTTCGTAGTATCATTTCCGCAGCCTGTCAGCATGCTTATCATCAGACAACAGACTCCTGCCATCACTATTTTCTTATGTGTTTTACCCATGCTTTCCTCCACGGTCTGTTTCGATCCTTACTGCTCTATTACTTTACTGCTCGTCCAGTTTGGATGTGCAATGAGGACATCTTGTAGCATCAATGGCGATCTCACTCTTACAGAACGGGCATTTCTTCGTCGTAGGTGCTGCCGGAGTTTCCTCTTTGTGGTGCAGGGTGTTTCCCAGCTTGTTAATGAATTTTACCAGGCAGAAGATCACAAATGCTGTGATCAGGAAATTGATGACCGCCGTGATAAAATTACCGTACATCAGCACCGGTGCGGTGTCACCGCTTCCCAGCTTCACATACAAATTAGAAAAATCCGTGCCTCCGAAGATTGCCAGAACCGGAGTAAGGATGTCCTGATTCAGAGAAGTAACAATAGCGGTAAATGCGCCGCCGACGATCACGCCGACTGCCATATCCATTACATTTCCCCTCAGAATAAACTTTTTAAATTCCTGAATGAATCCGCTTTTCCTGCTCATTTTTCTCTTCCTTCCTCTTATGGTATGATGGTCGAACCGCGCTGTTCGCAAAATCATGCAAGCATGATTGTGTCTCTCGTATATGTCCATGGTCGAACTGTTTTGTTCCATAATAGCATACACCCCTTGAAACCTCAATAGGAAATGGGGTATACTCTTTTCAGGAAAATACAGTAAGAAATAGAAGGAATACTATTTATGCAGCGGATCAATGAAGACATCAAAACCGGCAATTTCAAACAGATCTACCTGCTTTACGGAGAGGAACGTTATCTGAAGAATCAGTACACGACCCGTCTGCGTAAGGCATTGTGTCAGGACGGTGACGAGATGAACACCCATTTCTATCAGGGGAAGGATTTCTCCTTGGGACAGGTCATCGATCTGGCAGAGACACTGCCTTTTCTGGCAGAACGCCGTGTCATGTTTTTCAAAGATACCGGGCTCTTCAAAGCCGGTGGGGAAAAGCTGGCGGAATACCTGGCAAGTCCGAATGACACCACCTTTTTCATTTTCACGGAAAGTGAAGTGGATAAGCGCAGCAAACTCTACAAAGCTGTGCAGTCCAAGGGATATGTGGCAGAGTTCACAGTACAGGATGAAAATACACTGAAACGCTGGATCGCCGGTATTCTGGGCAAAGAAGGGAAAAAGATCTCCGAGAACACCGCACAGCTCCTGCTCTCCAAGACCGGCACCGATATGGAAAATATCCAGATGGAGCTCGAGAAGCTGATCTGCTACTGTCTGGACCGGGATGTGGTCACCGCGGAGGATGTGGAAGCTGTCTGCACCACCCGTATCACCAACCATATCTTCGATATGGTAAATGCCATTGCGGAAAAACAGCCGCAGAAAGCCTTACAGCTCTATTATGATCTGCTGGCATTAAAAGAACCGCCCATGCGCGTACTGTTCCTGATCGCCAGGCAGTGTAATCTGCTGCTCCAGACCAAGGAATTAAAAAACAGAGGCCACGACAATAAGACCATTGCCTCCAAGATCGGCGTACCGCCCTTTGCTGCCGGAAAATACGTGGCGCAGGCCTCCCACTTCAAGACTTCCGTGCTGAAAAATGCGGTAAAGCAGTGTGTAGAGACCGAGGAAGCCGTGAAATCCGGGCGGATGAATGATATGATGAGTGTGGAGATACTGATTTTGTCGGTATTGCCCTCGTAAGCTTGCGAAATGCATTGAGTGAGTTCTGCTCACGATATATAAAAGTCCATGGACAGTTTTCCTGCTCATGGACCTTTTATTTGCATTACTTTTATTCGCATTAATTTTATTATCGTGTTACATATCTAGCTTCAAAGTAATAGTCTTCTGCAATGATACCTGTGACGCCTTGAACTTTTTTGGATATACATCTTTGTATCTGTAAATACTCAGGATAATTCCCACCAGTGCGTAGCACAGTAAAATATTATTTCTGCCAACAGATAAGAACGGCAGGAAGGTCGATGTCAGCGGGATCCATCCCAACATTCCCGCAAAGTTCAGAGAAATATTTAATAAAATGATCATTCCGCATCCGAATCCCATCACCATGCCTAGTTCATTTTTCTGTCGGGCCGCAGCTCCGAACATAAACAATACCAGTGCTGCCAGGATCGCGGCTACAAAGATTCCGGCCAGCAGTCCGTAACTGTTCAGAATATAAGAGAAAATGTAATCCTGATTGAATTCCGGCAAACCTCCCACCACATCTTTTCCACTGTTGCCCCAAAGTAAAATATTTTCATTAAATTTATGAAGCATGGCCGTCATGTAATTGGCATCTCCGGAATGGGATAAATAGGAGCGGATCCTGGCTTCCTGATAGGCTTCCAACATGTGAAGTGCATACATTGCAGTCAATACCAGGACCGGCCCTGCCGTAAAAAGCAGCCACATGCCGATAATCGTCTTTTTCACAGGCAGTTGAAACCACCCCTTCCAGACAGCCACCGTAAGTTCTATCAGCATACTGACCATCATGATGACAGCCACACCGAGGCTGGGGATTCGGGATGTAATAAATACAGGAAGAATCAGCCACAGGATCGCCCTGCACAGTGCGGATACACCACCGTCCCTGTATTTATATAGGATAGCGCCGTAAATCGGCACATAGAACATCATCAGGGAAGTAACCGCCACCCGGAGCCTTCCAAATCCGATCCAGTTGCCGATTCCGTTGACATCCAGACCACCGAAGCCTGCCACCCGCAGCCCTCCCAGAATCAGAATAGCTCCTCCGATGAACCTGGAGTACTTTGCAATTACGGTATAATCTAGGAAGTAGATCACACACATGAGGAGGAATCCAATAGCAACGGCTGAGCCAAACCCCTCCGTAGTATAGCGGTACACTTCCTGTCTCCATGTTTCCAGCTCCTGATAACCGGGTTGTCTGAGAATGGATTGCTGTATCAGAATGCCCAGCAGGCTTAAAATTCCTACGATCACAAGTAACTTCCATGCAATCTTAGGCTTGTGGATCCTGTCCAGCGAGATCCCCACTTCTACCGGATCTCCCATGTCCGTAACCGCATTTTTCTCTGCTTCCTCATAGCTCATTCCCTCGGAAAGATTGTCTGCGATCTGGCATTCTATATGGTCTCTTATCTCCTCAGCGATATAGGGTCTGGCTTTTTTACAACGGATCTGCGACAGCAGTTTTTCCAAATATGTTTCCATCCTTATACCCCCATTGCCAGAACACTGGTCACTGCAGACTGATATTCCATCCACTCCGCTTTTTTTGTTTCCAGTAATTTTCTGCCCTCTTTCGTAATACTGTAATACTTCCTCGTCTTGCCTGCATATTCCTGCTCATATACCGTAAGCAGGCCCTTCGCTTCCAGCCCATGCAACAGCGGATACAGCGTACCTGCTTTTAACTCGAACACGTTACAGGATTTTTTCCGCAGTGTATCGATCATCTCGTATCCGTACATATCCTTCTCCGCCAGTAATCTGAGCAAAAGCATCGTCATACTTCCCGACATCAGTGATTTGTCCAGAGCCATTTTTTGTCCTCCTTATATAGATAGCCGATATATATCGTTGTCTATAATATATATCGGCTATCTATATATGTCAATATTTATTTTTCAAAGCTGTCACTAATTCATCTCGACTTCGTCTACGATTTTGTATTTGTTATCCGTATCTTCTTTTCTTATAATAAACAGCACATTCGTAGTCATCTCGTTTTGCTCTTTTGCGGTCACTATATAACGGTTACCCAAATCCTGTTTCCATATTTTGATGGAGTCGTCATCAATGCTCCAGGCGAAACCATCCGCTTCCGCACGATACAATTTGTCATCCACTTCGGCGTATAGATTTCCCAGGTAGCAAGGGGTAAAAACTTCCTGTATATAAATGTCATCATAGATATTTTCAGCCTTTTGTTCATAATACTCCCAGGAGTCCGCCACCTTCACACGGTACATTACCGTCTCCCGGCCATCTGGCAGATCTACGGAAATGCTGTCCCTGCTGTCTACCGTGGAATCCCACGCACTTAATAACTCGTTCAGCAAATCATATCTTTCATTTAACAGTCCGGTGATATCGTTATAGACAGCACTCTCGCTCTCTCTGTCTAACAGCGTTCCCCGAATCATCAAATCATTATTTTCTACATTTTCAATGCTTTCCGATACCGTTGCATTCTCCGGCTCCCATTCACGGATCTGGCAGCTGGCAACCATCTGTGAGATGATCTTTTTATATTTTTTATAATCCTTTTGTGACATAGAGATGGTAATGTTATAGAATCCCTGACCGGTGAAATCCCCTTTGAAAACATAGGATTCCCTCACCCATTCATCACTCGTTTCGATTCCATGAAGTGCCGTGAGTTCCTCATTCACTTCCACGGTCTCCAGATCATTTTCATCCCCTGCATAATACGGAGAAAAACTGTTACAAAAATAGATACTGCTCTCCTGGCTGTCATCTGTATAAATCCGGATTCCCTCGTCCGGGCTGGCTTCCTCTGTCTCGGTCGCAGGCCACCCTTCCTGAAGCTTCGCTGTCCATTCTACCGGTCTGTCTATGCTTAAGGTAAATCCTGCTGTCTCATTTGTATATTCACAACGGATCATCTCCTGCTTCCCACAACCGGTCATTGCCCATAATGTTGTTAAAATCATCAGACCCACAATCCATTTTTTACCCATAGGCACCTCCGTCAATGTCATATCATATTCTATTATCTCGTTTGTTAAATTATCTACCACTTGTAATTTCATTACTTTGTTGTGATTCCATTGCTTTCACAGGTATGCCTGCTAATGAACTAGCTATAATCAAATGTGCTTGATAACTTATCATATAACAGAAAATCAATCCGTTATTCCTCTACGTGCATTTGATAACCATTGAGAAAATGCCTGTGACTGTTTTTCGGCTGCTTTTATCATATTATTTGCCGTTGTGCCATCCTCTGCTGGTGTAACTAACAAAAACTCTTCTTCATCGATTGCTACTCCACATAATATGGTTTGCAGATCTTTGGAGATAATGAACATATTTCCAAGGTTGTTTTTCTCAGTACTTGTTATACAGGAATAGTATGGTTCTGCATTTATAAACAGACCCACAATTTCCATATCATCTTTTCCGAAAATTTTTTCTCCATTTACCCACACGTTCCCCTGAATATAATCTTCTTGATTTCCCCAGATATAATGCGCTGTCTTTCCCCGCATCTCTACCGATACTAATTCGCCATTCGTAAAATCGCTCAAACGCACCAGCATTCCCGTACCGATATATTTATAATCTTTTTCTATTGGTGCATTGTAATATCGTATCCCATAATCTCCCAGGCATAATATCACAAGTATGAGGATTCCTCCGAAAATAACTGCTATATAATTTTTCTTATTTTTATTCCAATACAGAATCTTTACCTCCTATACCAACGGCGATTGTATTTTCAATATATTCTCCACTTGTAGCACCATATAATAGCTTTTTCATAAAATATTGGTTCACTATACACATTATCTATAGCATCATTTGTGTTTTGGGCAAACACATTGACAGAAGATTTTCTTTTTCGTTTTCAAGCATTCTATCTCTTCAATATTCTTTCTAATTGCCTCTTTATCAGATTCAGAAGGCACAAACTTCTCATTGTCATTTTGGATCTCTATTTCTGTAAAAAACAATCCTCCACCTATAATCTCGATATTACTATTTTCCATAAGCATTACCAACTATCCCTTTAACTGTTAGTGTTCCATATGATGAAAATCATATATTTTTCCTTTTCATAAACCGTAACATAATATTTCCTATGTATTGTTGCAAAAGTACTCTGAAAAATCAATAGTCTTTTGTGGCACAACATTAGCACTAAACTGTCCTCGCATGGCACGGCTTTGCGATTTTCATTGTCACTTTACTATGCTACAATATGAAACGTGAATAACTGTTCTCCAGCAGCCAATACTGTTCTTGAAGAATATACCTACCGGTGCGTTCGCGATAATGGTGAAGGATGTGCTCTTCGACCGCTGGACTTTTTTCAAAGTTCTATTCTACTGTTTCAATTTCTACACCATGTCCAATATCCTCGGATGTTAAGTCAATACTCATATAAGAAATCGGCTGATTATCCCTGATGGCAACAAAAATCATTCCGACCGCTGGAGAATCATTTGCTTCTGCTATCTCTGCTGAATATACAGTCACATCATCTTGTTGTAGGATAGCACGAAAGGTACGCATATAATATGTTTCTTCTCCAATTACCTTCTGTGCATATTCTTCCGCCCAGACGTATTCCTCCCTGCAATATCGGAACTCCTTCGTATTCAGATCGATCGCTCCTAATTCTTCCTGTCCTGCAATGTATAAGTCATCTCCGATCCGGTAGCCCTCGCAGTACCAGCTGAACATATTTCTAGGCTCCACAGAATATGGTGTTGCCTGATAGTTCTCCGAATCCGCCGTATCGAATTCCACCAGGATCAGCTGCGGATCCCGCTCTCCGGCATTCGTCAGGTCGTTAAAATCATAATAGCAGAGGTAGGTTTTGCCCTGCTCCTCATCACAGAAAGCCCCTGCCGATGCCCAGTCCCATTCGTCTGCCTCTGCATCCGTAAGCAGATCGTCCAAATGGAAAAATACAAATTGAGGCTCGGTATCTTTTTCATATTCTATGTAACTGATGAACAGTCCGTTTTCTTCTCTTCCGCCGTTGAACAAGCCACTATCACAGAACGCATCCGTGAGTCCCGAGGTGGGATGTCCTTCACGATAAGTCGTCCAGCTAAAGGTCAGTTCCTGAATAACCGGCTCAAAATAGGAAGGATACACCTGTTCTGCCTTTTCCGAGGCACATCCGCCAAAAGAGAAAACCAGAAAACTTAATAATAATGGCAGTGCTATTTTCCTCTTCATTGCTCACTCTTCTTTCGTTTTTGCTTTCGGTCCCCATAGATAACCGCCTAACATTCCGGTCAGGATAAATACCATAAAATAGAGTCCCGGAACACCTGCGACAAAAGCATAAAACACTATCTGGAACTGCCAGATGGGAATTAACAGATTGAGCGCTGCCACACAGACAACGGCAAAAGCAACATATTCCACAACTTTTGCTTTGTCCCGTCTGGTCTTCGTTGCCAGCAGGAATCCCCATGCCGTGTAAATCAGCATGCGTACCACCGTCCGTACTCCGCTCATTCCATCAAAAGAAGTTTTGTAATCCTCCTTCAGTGCCACCAGGACAATCAGGATCACAACCGACAAAATAATTTTGTAGTAATTTAAAAAAATTTTCTTCATAGCTGCTCCTTTCATTCTACATTCAGGAATGTATATCCCCAGTCCGGATCATCGATATATCTTGTGCCTATCTGCTGATATACAGGTTCTCTTTCTGCATGATGTCTTTGCTCCTTAATTGTACTTGCTGATAATATCATTATACAATTGAGCAATTGGAAAAGCAATTGAGTAAGCGGCAACCCTCCCATTTGTTAACCATAACGAAAGATCTTACGCTATTTGTTACAAATCCGATAAATATTTACATTTTTAAAATAGCATATTTTAAAAAACGAAACATCCTCCGGGAACCGAAAAGCACAAACTAAGTCGAAAATGGGCGAAAACGACATTCTATTTTGGTTTTTCTTATTATATAATGATGCCAGCGGCACATGTCTGGCACGGAACAATCCGCAGGCATCAATGAATGGAGAGTATAAGATGCGTATTCTTATTTGCGATGACGATTTACTGATCGTAGAAAAACTGCAAAAATATCTGAAAAGTTATTTCAGTCACCTGCATCTAAGATGTCCGGAGATCGTCTGCTTTTCAGACGGGGAGTCCCTACTTGCGGATCCGGGAGACAAGGATATCCTTTTTCTCGATATCGAGATGCCGGGGCTTGACGGAATCTATGTAGGAAATGAACTGAAAAAGAAAGAGAAAGATATTATCATTTTTATTATTACTTCTTATTCCGAATATCTGGATGAAGCCATGCGGTTCCATGTATTCCGTTATCTGTCCAAGCCCATAGACAGGCAGCGTCTGTTCCGGAATCTGAAGGACGCTCTGGATCTGTATCATTCCAGACTGGTGAAGGTGCCTATTGAGACCAGGCAGGGCGTACACGTTCTTCCGGTCTCTTCTATCATTATGGTGGAGGCACAGGGGAAAAAAGTGATCGTCCACACCACGACGCAGGACTTTGAATCCATCCATACCATGCCATACTGGCTGGAGCTGCTGCCTTCCAACCGCTTTTTTCAGACGCACCGGAGTTTTATTGTCAACTATGAGCACATTACCGACTTCGACCGTATGCTGGTGCATCTGGCGAACGGTCAGTTTGACGCTTATCTGACGAAACGGAAATACAGCGCCTTTAAGGAAGCCTATCTTCTCTATTTGGAAAGTACGAGGTAACTTATGGAAAATGCTTTTTCTCTTATTTTTGCATTTCTGGTGGAAGCCATCATTCTTCTGCAATATGCCAGCCGGCTATTTTCTCCGAAACGCCCCCTGTCCGGCAGGCTTGTCGTGCTGAGCCTTTTATATACCTGCCTGTGTGCCGCAGCCTTTTTTAACATCAAATGGCTGAATATGCTTTGGTATCTGTTTGCTAATTTTCTGTTTCTGGTCACACAATACGATGTCAAATGGCGCGCAGCTGCCTTCCATTCCGCATTGCTTGCTGCTGTCATGGGAATGTGCGAGCTGATCGTATATAGCATCATCGCCCGGACCGCTCCCCATTTTTATATGCAGATGGGTTCTTTCCACAATACCCTTCTTTTTATCCTGTGCAGCAAGATTTCTTTTTTTGCAGTCATTTATCTGATTACGCATTTGTTCAAAAGTTGGCAGAAAACTACAGATCCTTACGATAGTTCTGTTGTGCTGCTGATGATCATTCCCGTCACATCGATATTCATCATGCTTACTTTTGTGGGAATGGGTGATCAGTATACATTGACTCCCGGGACGAACCGGATGATCTCTCTCAGTGCCTTTTTCCTGTTACTTATGAATCTGCTGGTATTTGGAATCAATCAGTACAATCGGGAAAAAAATCGGAAATATACAGAGGTGCAGCTGTTACTGCAGAAGGAAACAGATTTTACGGAATATTATAAGATGCTGCTTTCGCAGAGCGAAAACCAGGCAATTCTCATTCATGATATTAAGAAGCATTTGCAATCCATTGCATCTCTGAACGAGCAGAATGCCCCGGACAAAGTCAACGCCTATATTAACGAACTGCTTCTCTCTTCGGATTTCAAAGAGTCCGCCCGCATCTGCGACAACGAACTTCTGAACGCCATTATGGCAAGGTACAGGCGGCAGTGTACTGAACAGGGAATCAGTTTTACCGCTGACATCCGCAGTGGTGTACTGCATTTTCTGCCGGACAGTGACCTTACTTCTCTTTTTTGCAATTTGCTGGATAATGCCATGGAAGCTGCCGGGAAAGTTCCCGACGCTTATATCGAAGTTAATGGCAGCAAGCGGGAAAATACACCTTTTGTTCTGATCACAGTGGTCAATTCCTGCCGCGTAAACCCTTTTAAAAATGATGCGGCAGATCCAGCCACTACCAAAGCGGATAAGCGTTCTCACGGCTTCGGGCTGAAAAGCATCCGCAAGATCTGCGAAAAATACCACGGGGATATCCAAATGTACTATAATGATGCTACTCTGACCTTCCACACGGTGATAACGCTCCGGGGATAGGTTCCGTTATTCCCACATTCCCGTTACAAAGCACATCAGTGCCGCCCAGGTATATAAGGGATAAAAAAGTCCCTGATCATCCACGCCGTCTTTTAGGATTTTCTGTGCTTCTTCTCTGGTCAACAATAAAAAGCCGTCAAAACATTCCGTGCCAACGGCACCATCCTGACTTACCTTCGGCATTTCTTCCCTGTTCAGAGTGATCTGCACCAGTGCATTGCTCTCGTCCGTCATGCCCGGGGTGCTGAATACCAGAGGATTCACCAGACGGATGCTGTCACATTCTTCCAGTGTGATGCCGGTCTCTTCCTGCAATTCCCGGATGGCTGCATGAAACACCGGTTTTTCCTGTGCCGCATCCTCCGGATCTAACAGTCCTGCCGGAACGCTTAGCAGGAACTGTCCCGCCGGATAACGATACTCACGGCTCAGGCAAAGTCTCGGTTCCTGATCCTTAACGTTCAGGATCACGACACAGCTTACCGCATCCGGCAGCATCTGTTTAAATTCTTCGTCATTCTTTACTGCCGCCAGATTCTCAACGCTTCTTCTGGTGGCATCAAAATAATGTTTTCCCGGCTCATATTGCAGATCAAATACCTTGATGAATCTGCTGTCATAGACGGTCTCTACCTGTTCTTTTTTTATGATCGGTCTGTTCTCCATTTTCATTTCCTCTTTCCAGTCTGCAGAGGACCTGTTCATAACGTCTCTCCGCCTTTTTCCAGTGGATCAGCTTATGCCACCCTTGCACATAATCCGGTCTGCGGTTCCGGTACTGTAAATAATAGGCATGTTCCCACACATCTATCAGCAATATCGGTGTATATAATCTCAGATCCGGCACATCCTGGTTCGCTGTGGTCAGGATCATAAGGGTACCGTCCTGATCACTTACAAGCCACGCCCATCCGGAACCGAATACTCCTATGGCACTCTGCGACATCTGCTCTTTCCATTGTCTCACCGATCCGAAATCACGGATCAGTGCCTCTTCCAATGTTCCGCAGGGTTCCTGCCCCACAGGGCTTCGCATGCTGTCAAAATACAGCTGATGGTTGTATACGCCGCCTCCGTTATTGTGAATGCTTTCCCGGGCTTCCTCCTGCAAGGATGCAAGTTTATTATCCTCCGAAGTGAGCAGTTCCGTCAAGGTCATTTGCTGTAACTGAGGATAATCCGCGAGAATTGCATTCAGCTTGTCCACATAGGTCTGATAATGCTTATCATGGTGAAAATGCAGTGTCTCCTCATCCAGTACCGGAAGCAGGGCATCATATTCGTAGGGCAGGGGCTGTGCGACAAAAGGATAATGTTCTTCTAACATGAGACTCCAATCCGCCTGCGGGATACAGGCTTGCGATCATACAATATTTACCATACGCCTATTATATGCCGCACTTACGGATTTTATTTTCGGATTTGCACTTTTGCAGTCAGCGTTCTTCTCTTTTTGACATAAATCAAGCAGGAGAGAAAATTTATTAAATATTCCCTCCTGCTCAATTCCATTTTTTATATTTTTACAGCTGTGCAATATCCACCAGTGTCAGTTCCTTACAATCGTTCATATGCTCCATGCTGGTCACGAGAGCATTGGCGGTGTCCATTGCGGTGATGCAGTAGATACCGGTCTCGATAGCGGTACGGCGGATCAGGAAACCGTCTCTGGTCTTGTCGCGGCCCTGGGTAGGGGTATCGATGACAAGGTCGATCTTGTGTCCCAGGATCAAATCCATCACGGTCGGGGATTCCTGAGAGATCTTGTTGACCTTTCTCGCCTTCACACCTGCTTCATTCAGAGCAGCTGCGGTACTTCTGGTAGCATAAATGGTGTATCCCAGCTTTTCGAAGCGTCTTCCGACTTCAATGGCTTCACCCTTATCCGCATCCTTTACGGTGATGATCATGTTCTTGTACTTTGGCAGTTCCACACCTGCTCCCAGGAATGCCTTGTACAGAGCCTCATTGAAGGTCTTGGCGATACCCAGACACTCACCGGTAGACTTCATCTCCGGTCCTAAGCTGATCTCGGCACCACGGATCTTCTCGAAGGAGAACACAGGCATCTTGATGGCAAAATACTCTGCCTCAGGCTGTAAACCGGGCTCGTAGCCAAGCTCACGAATGGTCTTGCCGATGATCACTTCGGTAGCCAGATCCACGATAGGAATGCCGGTTACCTTACTGATATAAGGTACGGTACGGGAAGAGCGGGGGTTAACCTCAATGACATATACTTCCTCACCGATGGCAATGAACTGGATATTGATCAGTCCCTTGACATGCAGTGCCTTTGCCAGTCTTCTGGTGTACTCTGCGATCTTCTCTTTTACTACTTTATCAATGGTCGGAGCCGGGTATACGGAGATACTGTCTCCGGAGTGGATACCGGTCCTTTCGATATGCTCCATGATACCGGGGATCAGGATATCGGTACCGTCGCATACAGCATCAACCTCGATCTCCTTACCCTGTAAATACTTATCTACCAGGATCGGGTGATCCTGTGCGATACGGTTGATGATCTCCATGAATTCTTCGATCTCTTCATCGGAGATAGCGATCTGCATGCCCTGTCCGCCCAATACATAGGAAGGACGTACCAGTACGGGATAGCCCAGTCTGTTGGCAACCGCCTTAGCTTCCTCTGCAGTGTATACGGTACCGCCGGCTGCACGGGGGATCTCGGTCTCTTCCAGAATCTTGTCGAACAGTTCTCTATCCTCAGCGGCATCTACATCCTCCGCCTTGGTGCCCAGGATGGGCACGCCCATCTTCATCAGGCTCTCGGTCAGCTTGATAGCGGTCTGTCCGCCGAACTGTACCACAGCACCATCGGGATGCTCAATATTTACGATAGATTCCACATCTTCCGGAGTCAAAGGCTCGAAATACAGCTTGTCCGCAATATCGAAGTCGGTACTTACAGTCTCCGGGTTGTTGTTGATGATAATGGTCTCATAGCCTGCCTTGGAAAATGCCCAGGTAGCATGTACGGAACAATAGTCGAACTCGATACCCTGTCCGATACGGATAGGACCGGAACCCAGTACCAGGACTTTCTTGCGTCCGGTGGTCTCCTTGGCTTCGCACTCGCCGCCGAATACGGAGTAATAATAAGGAGTGGAAGCTGCGAACTCTGCGGCACAGGTGTCTACCATCTTATAAACAGCCTTAATGCCGTTGTCATAACGCATCTTCTTGATCTCTTCCTCGGTCTTGCCGGTCAGTCTTGCGATGACGTTATCCGGGAACTCGATTCTCTTGGCTTCCTTCAGCAGTTCCACTGTCAGAGGCTGTGTCTCCAGTGCATGCTCCATCTCGGTCAGAATGGCGATCTTGTCAATGAACCACAGGTCGATCTTTGTAATGTCGTGAATCTGTTCATAACTGATACCCTTACGGATTGCTTCAGCGATCACATAGATTCTCTGGTCATCCACAATCTTCAGACGCTCTAACAGTTCTTCTACGGACAGTGCGCTGAAATCATAGCTACGCAGGCAGTCCACATGCTGCTCCAGGGAACGGATGGCCTTCATCAGTGCTCCCTCGAAGTTATTGCAGATACTCATAACCTCACCGGTTGCCTTCATCTGTGTGGTCAGAGTACGTTTTGCAGTGATAAATTTATCGAAAGGCAGTCTGGGAATCTTTACTACACAGTAATCCAGTGTCGGCTCGAAGCTGGCATAGGTCTTGTGGGTAATGGCATTTTTGATCTCATCCAGAGTAAAGCCCAGTGCGATCTTCGCTGCTACCTTCGCAATGGGGTAACCGGTCGCCTTACTTGCCAGTGCGGAAGAACGGCTGACACGGGGATTCACCTCGATAACACAATATTCAAAGCTGGTGGGATGCAGTGCAAACTGTACGTTACATCCACCGGTGATCTGCAGTTCGTTGATGATCTTCAGAGCGGAAGTACGTAACATCTGGTACTCCTTGTCGCTCAGGGTCTGAGAAGGCGCTACTACGATACTGTCTCCGGTATGCACGCCGACGGGATCGATGTTCTCCATGTTACATACGGTGATGCAGTTGCCTGCGCTGTCACGCATTACTTCGTACTCGATCTCTTTCCAGCCCGCGATACAACGCTCTACCAGTACCTGTCCTACACGGGACAGACGTAAACCGTTCTCCAGGATCTCTTCCAGTTCTACCTGATTGTGTGCAATACCGCCGCCGGAACCGCCCAGGGTATAAGCAGGACGCAGTACAACAGGATAGCCGATGGTGTTGGTGAATTCCACACCGTCTTCCACGTTCTCAACGACCTTGGATGCTGCACAGGGTTCGCCGATACGCTCCATCAGATCCTTGAACTCCTGACGACCTTCCGCATTACGGATGGTAGCTGCGGTAGTACCTAACAGCTTTACATTGTGAGCTGCCAGGAAACCGGATTCCTCCAGCTCCATGCCGAGGTTCAGACCAGCCTGTCCTCCCAGGGTGGGGAGAATGCTGTCGGGCTTTTCCTTTTCAATGATCTGCTCCAGAACCTTTACGTTCAGGGGCTCAATATATACCTTATCTGCGATATCTTTATCGGTCATGATGGTCGCAGGATTGGAGTTCACCAGGATTACCTCTACTCCCTCTTCCTTCAGGGAACGGCAGGCCTGGGTACCTGCATAGTCGAATTCCGCTGCCTGTCCGATGACAATAGGACCGGAGCCGATTACCATTACTCGTTTTACATTAGGATTCTTGGGCATCTTAGTTCTCTCCTCTCATCATATGAATGAACCGGTCAAAAAGGTAACCGGAGTCCTGGGGTCCCGGACAGGCTTCCGGATGGAACTGTACGGTGAAAATATTTTTGCCGGTGTAGGACAGGCCCTCGTTGGTACCGTCGTTGACATTGATGAATGCGGGAACCGCTACGGACGGATCCAGTTTATCGGTATCTACCACATAACCGTGGTTCTGAGAGGAAATATATACTCTTCCGGTCATCAGATCCTTTACCGGATGGTTGCCTCCTCTGTGTCCGTATTTCATTTTATGGGTATCTGCGCCGGTAGCCAGAGCCATCAGCTGATGTCCCAGACAGATTGCGAAAATAGGGATCTCGGTATCGTATAACTTTTTGATCTCGGCGATCACACCGGTACACTCCTTGGGGTCTCCCGGTCCGTTACTTAACATGATACCGTCAGGATTATCATCAATGATCTCCTGTGCGGGAGTTCCTGCGGGGTATACGGTCACCTCACAGCCTCTCTCTGCCAGGGATCTGGCGATATTTCTCTTGGCTCCCAGGTCTAACAGTGCTACCTTCAGTCCCTGTCCGGACAGCTCTGTTACCAGTGCCGGCTTAGGCTCTCTGACACCTTTTTCATAAGCTTCTTTATCAAAACGCGCTGCACCGGAGAGAGGTCCGTTCTGTGCCAGCTCCGTGGTGGGCGCTACCACATATTTTTCCCTGCAGGTCACCTTTTCCACGACCTTACCTGTGGTATACTCTTTCAGCTTCGGAAGTACTTCGTTCAGGTCATAGGCTTCGTTAGTGGTGATCATGCCATTCATGGTACCCTTCTCACGCAGGATCTTGGTCAGCGCACGGGTATCGATACCGGCGATACCGGGCACGCCGTTCTCCTCTAAGTATTCCTGTATTGTGCAGTCACAGCGGAAGTTGCTGGGAATACGTGAAAGCTCTCTGACGATGAATCCATCCGGCCAGGGTCTCTCCGACTCGCAGTCATCCCTGCATATGCCATAGTTACCGATCAGAGGGTAAGTCATGCATACAGCCTGTCCTGCATAGGACGGATCCGTCAGGACCTCCAGATATCCGGCCATGGATGTGTTAAATACGATTTCACTGATGATCTCTTTGTCTGCACCGATGTGCGTTCCTTCGAACACCGTTCCATCTTCCAAAATCAAAAATGCCTTCATTCTTTCCTCACATTCTGCCGCTTTTTGCGACGTTTGTATTTCTCTCAGTCTCCTACAATACCTGCGAATTGCTCCGCTGGGTATCTGCATTGTCTACGATACCCACGAATTGCTCCGCTGCTTCGCAGCTCCCGCAATTCTGAAAACATTCGGATTCCACTGCATCCTCATGTTTTGGCGATTTAAATCGGCACCTGCCTCCCCGTGCAAGCACGGTCGGCCTCTGCCGTTTAAATCTGGTATCTGCATAATCGATTTATTATATCATAAAAAAAAATGCGTCGCAATAGACCCTGTCTGCATAAAAACCTACAAAAAACCTCTCCGCAATCCTGATACTCCTTGGAGAATCTGACAAAGCTGTGTAAAAGCTTACAATTTCCATTGCTTTTTCCACCGGGTCTGATATAGAATAGATATGTATTTTCTATTTTTCAATTATCACAAAACGCTGTTTTCCTACAGCAGATTGGACAGGCATCTATGGATCGTATCGAAAATGCTCAAATGAACTCCCTGGGAACCCGCAAACTCTATTATGAAAATGTGCACCAGACGGATTTTACCGCTGTGGTGATGGAATGTGTTCCCGACAAGGAAGAGGGATATTACAGGATCGTTCTGGACGCTTCCGCTTTTTTCCCGGAAGAAGGTGGTCAGTCCGCCGACAAAGGCACCTTAAACGGTCAGGAAGTACTGGATGTCAGCATCAAACAGGGCATCCTGTATCATAAAACGGCCTGTGAGTTTCCCGTCGGCACCCGGATCACCGGTCATGTAGACTGGAACCGCCGGTTTGATTTCATGCAGCAGCACTCCGGTGAGCATATGATCTCCGGCTTACTGCACTCCCATTTCGGACTGGAAAACGTAGGCTTCCATTTAAGCGACAGAGAAGTGACACTGGATATGAACGGAGAAGTCTCTCTGGAGCAGCTGCGTCTCATCGAACAAGAAGCCAACGCTTATGTCTGGAAAAATCTTCCGGTCAACATCAGCTGGCCCACCGACGAAGAACTGGCGAGCTTAAATTACCGCAGCAAGCTGGCTCTCACGGAAAATGTACGTATCGTCGAGATCCCCGGCGTGGATCTGTGTGCCTGCTGTGCTCCGCATGTAGATACCACCGGACAGATCGGTCTCATCAAAGTTGTAAATGTGCAGAGCCACAGAGGCGGTGTCCGCATCAATATTCTCTGCGGAAACCGTGCTCTGGCAGATTATACTGAAAAACAGGATTCTGTCTGGGCAATTTCTTCTCTGCTCTCAGCGAAACAACCGGAAGTAGCAGGTGCTGTTGCTCGCGCAAAAGAGGATGCACGGCTGCAAAAAGAACGCGCCAATGCTTTACAGGCAGAACTTCTGAAGGTACAGATGAACGCACTTCCCTCCCCGGAAAAAGTACGCCACGTGCTTCTCTTCGTCGGTGAACTGGATGCCATTGCCCTACGAAACGCCGTGAATACCCTGACCGGAAAATATTCCGGTTACTGTGGTATCTTTGCCGGAGACGATACAAATGGTTATCGATTTATTGTAGGCAGTGCTTCCTGTAACTGTCAGGAACTGGCAGACCGCATGCGCCGGGAGCTTTCCGCAAAAGGTGGCGGATCCGCTCCCATGATCCAGGGGAATGTTGCTGTCACGGCAGATACCCTGCAGACAATGTGGGCGTCGCTGTAATGACCATCCTTTCTGCCTATATATGCATTTCGGCACATGAATTCGTATCAATATTTTCACATGGAAAACCCCCGGCATGACCATCTGTCATACTCCGGGGGTCTGTTTGTATATTTTATATATTTTTCGTTTCGGAAAATCTGATTATTTCTCTTCTGTTGCTGCATTCTTCTTCAGTGCTACGCTGACTGCCTTCGCAACGCCACCACCTACTACACAGCTCATAGGCATCTCCAGTGCTCCGTTGATACCACAGAATGCTACGGCGAACATAAACAGATTCGCTCCGGTTGCATTCATGCTCTGCAGATACTCGGTATGACCGAAGCAGATCATCAGAGTGGACATGAAGAACAGGGTGTTCATAAATGCTCCCAACAGACCGGTCACGAAGTAAGTTACGGTCTTCGTCTTGTCAATCTTCCACAGTGCCTTGAAGATCACGCCGGACAGCCATCCCATCAGAGTTCTGGTAGGGATGCATACCAGGAAAGTGAAAAACGGATTCATTGCTACCAAAGCTGCTCCAAAAGTGTCTCCTGCAAAACACTGGTAAAAGCTGGTAAGTCCAAATACCAGTCCCAGTACGGCTCCGCCTGCGGGTCCCAAGATCATTGCACCGATTACTACGGGAATGGTCATCAGGGAGATTGCTAACGGTCCGATGCGCAGATACCCAAGCGGGGTAAATGCCAGAATCAGCATGATCGCGATGAGTACGGCCAATTGTACCATCTCAAGTGTCTTGTTTTTTTTCATATGAAATTTCCTTTCCGCGCTTTTTGCGCCTTTGCTACTATTCCTCCATCTGGCGTCCTTTGGACTGCCGGAGGATATAATTACAAGTCATTCAAGAAAATAACATAAATGTATACAAAACACAAGTACATTTTTTAATACAATCAACGTACGGTGCGATACCACTTCAACGCCGATGTATAGGCTTCATATACTGTATTCATATCAATATTCTTTAATAGCATCAGGCGGGATACCTCCGCCCAGTTGGCTGTCTCATAATGCAGCATAAAATCGTACACCGGTGCCAGTACGCCGATGCGGTAGATCAGTGCATTGCTGATCTCGCCAGCCACATGGACCACCTTCAAAGCCTCTGCCATGGGTTTCTCGAGAATCACATCCAGCACGGAGAACAATCCCATCAGGAACAATTCATCCTTCTGCGCCTTCAGGCCAAACGCTTCCGCCAGATTCTCGGCAAATTTCGCACGAAGCAGAGATAATCTGGTGACCTCATTCGGCTTATCCGCATACAAAGCATTGGCTACTGCCGTATTGATCCACTTTTTCAGTTCCCGCTGTCCCAGCATGGCAGCCGCATGACGGATAGACGTAATCTCCGAATTTACAGCCAGTGGCTGAACCATTTTCAGCAGATCGATCGTGAGTGCGGTATCACGGCTGATGATATCCGCCGCTGTTGTGAGTTCAAAATCCGGGCTGTTCACAATATTCAGCAGGTCAATATAGTTACCCTTCAAGGGTGCCACATCTGTCTGTCCCTTCGTAATGGGAACACGATAGAACTTACCCTCATAGAAACGATATCCGCCGGTCTCCTTCAGTCTCTCGAAGTCCTCCATGGTATCAATATTACCGGCACACAGACTGATATTCGGGAATAATTTTCCGAAATAAATCTTGGCTTTGTCAATGGCTATTTTACGGTTATTCAGAAGGACATAATCCATCAGCTTCAGGACTTCTCTGTAATTTTCAAAATCACTGACCGCAAGCTTGCGAATGGCAAGTTTATAGCCTTGCTGTTTCAATTCCTTCAGACGATTGACATACATTTCAATCGGCGGAATGGTATTATCGATCAAAAGTACGATTTTTTCATGAGGTGCATCGCACTGCTCCGTAATATCCGCAAAAATAGAAATATTGGTGATCGGTACAAAAATCTCTTTTCCCTGTGACAATGTATCGATTCCCATCTTTTGGATCAATTCCAATCCGGTGATCTGTGATGCTCCATCAAATTGTGCTGTCCCAAGCAGCAACGGATTCAACAGGTAATTTTCTCTCTGGGTAAAAAAGGAATAGGCACATACGGCCATATTTTCATCAAAAAGCGGTACTAATGTAAGCAGCATATTTTTACCTCCCAATTACCTATATTATACCGATTCCGACAGGACTTTACAAGTGGTACTATCAGCACAGAGATGTTGTAACTTGAGAGTTTACGAACCATGCAAAAATAGAACGGAATACCTCGGTGGGAGCTTGCTCACACAAGAGGTTATTTTGTTCTATTTTTATACCGTGCGTCCAATGGACACACTCGACAGCCGTCAATGAAATAAATGTGGAGTGCCCTTTGCGACACATTTATGAATTGAGTGCATGGCTCGTAACGTAGGGTCGCCGTAGACTGGACAAGTTCCGCCTGTGCCCATTCTTCCGCCTCAGTGTGGGCACAGGAGATAGGATCAAGCTTCTCTGTACCCTTCTTCCGCCTCAGCGTGGGCACAGGAGATAGGAACAAGCTCCTCTGTACCCTTCTTCCGCCTCAGCGTGGGCACAGGAGATAGGAACAAGCTTCTCTGTGCCCTTCTTCCACCTTCGCGTGGGCACAGGAGATAGGAACAAGCTCCTCTGTGCCCTTCTTCCGCCTTCGCGTGGGCATAGAAGATAGGAACAGGCTTCTCTGTACCCTTCTTCCGCCTCAACGTGAATAGTTTATGGGTATGAGAAGCTTGTTTTGTTGCTGATACCCACACTATGAAAAGTTTGTGGGTATCAGAAGCTTGTTTTGTTGCTGATACCCACTCTGTGGAAAGTTTATGGGTATGGGAAGCTTGTTTTGTTGCTGATACCCAAATTATGAAAAACGGAAGGTATAACAAGAAAATTATATATTCCAGAATGCCTGCTGCAGGCGTTCGTGGGGTCTACGGCAGCCCTACGTTACGAGCCATGCGCTCAATTCATAAATGTGTCGCAAAGGGCGCTCAACATTTATTGGCAGTTCTCCGCAATGAGCCACGCTATTCATAAGATTGTCAGCAAAAGGCGCTGCCAATCGCATTTCTCTTCGCGGCGTTCGCCGCATCACGGCATAAGTAAAGACAGCGATTTGTGCGCTAGCGCCCAACGCTGTCTTTACTATGCCTATGCGCGGCTATGCTTTCGTAACTTTCAATTTATTTAAAGTACTGCACGCCGGACTCGAAAATCTTCATATCCTGCTCACCATAGATATTCATGGCTACCGCAACATCTCTTCTCTCGGAATGTGCCATCTTACCGAAGCATCTGCCGTCGGGAGAGGTGATACCCTCGATCGCACAGTAAGATCCGTTGATGTTGTACTCCTCATCCATGGATACGTTGCCGTTCTGGTCAGCGTACTGGGTAGCAACCTGTCCGTTTGCAAAGAGCTTGTCGATCCATTCCTTCGGTGCTACGAAACGACCCTCACCATGGGATGCGGGGTTACAGTAGGTAGCACCCAGCGTAGCGCCCTGTAACCAGGGAGACTTGTTGGATACGACCTTGGTGTATACCATCTTGGAGATGTGACGGTTGATGGTATTGAAGGTCAGGGTAGGAGAATCCTCCTTCTGACCGGTGATCTCGCCGTAAGGAACCAGCCCCAACTTGATCAGTGCCTGGAATCCGTTACAGATACCCAGTGCCAGACCGTCTCTCTCATTTAACAGCTTCATGACAGCTTCCTTCAGCTTCGCATTCTGGAATGCGGTTGCGAAGAACTTCGCACTTCCGTCAGGCTCATCACCTGCAGAGAAGCCACCGGGGAACATGATGATCTGCGCCTGTGCGATAGACTTCTCGAATTCCTCTACGGATTCGCGGATATCCTCTGCGGTCAGATTGCGGAATACTCTTGTCTCCACATGAGCTCCGGCACGCTCAAATGCCTTGGTGCTGTCGTATTCGCAGTTGGTTCCGGGGAATACCGGAATGAATACAGTGGGCTTTGCAACCTTGTGTTTACATACATAAATACTGTCTGCCTTGTAGACATCACTTGCCACTGCCTCGGTACCCTTCACTGCCTTGGTAGGGAATACCTTCTCTAACTTGGAGGTCCAGGAAGCAAGTGCCTCATCCATGGTGATCTTCGCATCACCGTATACGAATGCAGGTTCCTCGGTCACGGTACCTATGACAGTGTAATCCAGTTCCTTCTCTTCCAGTGCAGGCAGTTTGTCTGCGGGAATCTCTGCCAGGATATCGCCCAGTCCGTTGTCGAACAGGTCGTCTGTGGTGACCTCATCATCGATCTTCACACCCAGCTTGTTACCGAATGCCATCTTGGATACAGCTGCTGCCACACCCTTGGAATCCAGCGCATATGCGGATACGATGGTGCCATTCTCAGTCAGCTCGTGAATCTTGCCATATAATTCTGCCACATTCTCATACATGGGAATGTCGAAATCGTCTTTGTCAATGGAGAAGCGCACCAGCTTGTTGCCGGGTGTCTTCAGTTCCGGAGTAACGATGTCACCAGATTTCGCCACATCCACTGCAAAAGATACCAGTGTGGGCGGTACATCAATGTCATTGAAGGTACCGGACATACTGTCCTTACCGCCAATGGAGGGCAGACCGAAACCGATCTGTGCATCGTAAGCACCTAAGAGTGCTGCGAAAGGCTGGCTCCAACGCTCGGGATCACCGGTCATTCTGCGGAAGTACTCCTGGAAGGTGAAACGGATCTTACTGAAATCACCGCCGGAAGCCACGATCTTCGCCATGGACTCTGTCACTGCATAGACAGCTCCGTGATAAGGGCTCCAGGAGGACAGGTAAGGATCGAAGCCGTAGCTCATCATGGTCACGGTATCGGTCTTGCCTTCCAGTACGGGCAGCTTGGCTACCATGGTCTGGGTCTCGGTCAGCTGATATTTTCCGCCGTAAGGCATCAGTACGCTGCCGGCACCGATGGAGGAGTCAAACATCTCCACCAGACCCTTCTGGGAACATACATTGAGGTCGTTTAACAGTGCCACCCAGGCACCCTTCACATCTCCCTCTTCCAGCTTCTCGCCTACTGCGGGAACGGCCCATTTATCGAAATAATTCTCTTCTTCAGAAGGAATATCTACTTTTACTCTGGTCTCCTGGTGCGCACCGTTGGTATCTAAGAAAGCTCTCTTCAGATCTACGATAGGCTTGCCTCTCCAGTTCAGTACCAGTCTCGGCTCCTCGGTAACTACCGCCACGGGAACAGCCTCTAAGTTCTCTTCCTTGGCATAGTCTAAGAAGGTATCCACATCCTTAGGGTCTACGACCACTGCCATACGCTCCTGGGACTCAGAAATTGCCAGTTCCGTGCCGTCCAGTCCGGCATACTTTTTAGGTACCTTGTCCAGATCTACGGTCAGACCGTCTGCCAGCTCACCGATGGCAACGGACACACCGCCGGCACCGAAGTCATTACATTTTTTGATCAGACGGCTGACTTCCTCTCGGCGGAACAGTCTCTGGATCTTACGCTCGGTAGGTGCATTACCCTTTTGTACCTCGGCACCACAGGTCTCGATGGAGGTATCGGTATGTACCTTGGAGGATCCGGTAGCACCGCCGCAGCCGTCACGTCCGGTACGTCCGCCGAGGAGGATGATGATATCACCGGGATCGGAGGTCTCACGGATGACATTTTTGCGGGGAGCAGCGCCCATAACAGCACCGATCTCCATACGCTTTGCCACGTAAGAGGGATGATAGATCTCTTTTACAAATCCGGTAGCCAGACCGATCTGGTTACCGTAAGAGGAATAACCGCTGGCTGCGCCTCTTACCAGTTTCTTCTGGGACAGCTTGCCGTGAAGTGTCTCGGATACGGGAACGGTAGGATCTGCTGCACCGGTGACACGCATCGCCTGATATACATAGCCACGACCGGACAGAGGATCACGGATAGCACCGCCCAAACAGGTGGCAGCGCCACCGAAAGGCTCGATCTCTGTAGGATGATTGTGGGTCTCGTTCTTGAAAAATACCAGCCACTCCTCGGTCTCTCTGTGGTCGCCGTAATCCATCTCCACGGGAACCACTACGGAGCAGGCATTGATCTCATCAGATTCTTCCATGTCGTCAAGTTTGCCGTCCTTTTTCAGTTTCCGCATTGCCATCAGCGCCAGATCCATCAGGCAGACGAACTTATCCTCTCTGCCCTTAAAGATTTCTTCTCTGGTATCCAGATAGCTTTGGTAAGTGGTCTCTAAGGGAGAACGATAATAACCCTCACCGAATTCCACGTCGGTCAGCTCGGTGGAAAAAGTAGTGTGGCGGCAGTGATCGGACCAATAGGTATCCAGTACACGGATCTCCGTCATGGAAGGATCTCTCTTCTCATCATCGTGGAAATAATTCTGAATATGTTTAAAATCTTTGAATGTCATGGCAAGTCCCAGAGATTCGTACAGCGCTTTCAGGCTGCTTTCGTCCATATCTCTGAAACCATCAAAAATAGCAACATCAGCGGGATCATCATACACCGTGATCAGAGTATCCGGCTTCTCCATGCCGGTCTCTCTGGAATCTACAGGGTTGATACAGTAAGATTTGATCTTGGAAAATTCTTCGTCGGACACCTGTCCTTCGATCATATAGGTGACTGCGGTACGGATCACAGGTTCTTCGTCCTCTTTTAAGAACTTCACACACTGCACTGCGGAATCCGCTCTCTGATCGAACTGTCCGGGAAGGAACTCTACGGAAAATACTTTTGCATCCGCGGGAATCTCGATGGTCTCTTCATACAGATCATCTACGGGAGGCTCGGAAAATACAGTCTTGCAGGCTCTTGCAAACACCTCATCCGAAATATTCTCCACATCATAGCGGATAAACTCACGAACCTTTGCCACATCGATGCCCAGATAATTTTTCAGTTCATCATGCAGCTCTTTTGCCTTGACGGCATAAGGTTCCTTTTTCTCTACATAGATACGTCTTACGTTGCCCATGTCTCTCCTCCGAAAATTTTATATTATGCGACACTATTCAGAACCCCATTCGCAAAACCGCATCTTACGATGCTTACTTTTTGCTCATGTGGTTATCTCACCATATAAATATAATCAGATGCCCTTACAAATGCGAGCCTTTGACGAACATCTGATTATATTTACATGGTTCTGAATAGTATCATACCATTATAGCTTTTTTCCCACAATAGCAGAAAACAACAAATTTAGACCGATTTTACCTGCCTTTTTGAGCGGTTCGTCATTCATGCAGTCTGTGGATCAGCCGATAGGCAATATCCTTCTCGCTGATCAGTGCCTCCGTATGGGCAAAAAATACGATGCCGTCGGTGGGTGCCAGAATGGTCTCCCGTACCGATCCGTCGTAAGGATCTATGATCTCTGCCATCTCATTGCCGTAGCGTACATCGTCTCCCGCATGTACCTTCCCCCGGAAAATTCCCGCCCGGTTCGTATGTACATCGCTTAAGTCCTTTTCATATAATACATGACTGATATAGCCGGAATGGCTCTCGTACCGGATCAGTCCCATCCGCTTTAAAAATCGTAAGACCGCTGCCACAGCCTGCCTTGCGCTTGCCTCATCGATCTGGCTGTTCTGGTTCGTATAGACGGAAAAAGCTGCCGTCATCTCATCCTGCCAGTTATAATTCAGGGTCTTGGTATCAATGGGCACCGGTTTTCTCACCACCACATAGGGCAGTCCGAACAGATTTGCCAGAGAAGTATTCTGATATCCCGTCTCCATCATACGCACATGCGGTACAAACTCTCCCGGCCGGTAGAAGGACGTAAACTGGATGCCGTATACGTAATCTTTGATCTCCGTAAGCAGTGCATTGGTCAGCCGGTCAGCCGGTTCCCCATAATCATTGCCCGGAAAACTCCGGTTAATGTCCGCTTCCTTAACGCCGAAAAAACGTCTGCTGATGTTCACGGAATAGGCATTAATGGTTGGGATCACCAGAATCTGTTTCCCGGCACTGATGCAGCCGTTATTCTCCAACTCCCGCAGTGTCTTCACCAGCTGGGAGCAGATATACATCTGCTGGATCTCATTTCCTCTGGCTGCTCCCACGATGCATGCCGACTTTTCCCCCTTGCCGAACTGGAAGCCCTTTATATGCATATCTTCTCTGTAAGTCGAATGTATGGTATAAATATCTCTTTCAAACATAATTTTCTCACTCCGTCAGGATTCTCGCCAGCAGGTCTCCTTCATAGACCACCGGATATGCCCGCAGTGTAAACAGAAGTCCTCCCCGTTCGGTACGGATCTGCTGTTTTACCGTGCCCTCAAACGGGTCTACTACCTCCCCGATCAGATCTCCCTTTTTCACATAATGGTTGTGCTCGATCAACGGCAGGAACACACCGTCCACCGCGCTGCGGATAAATTCCACTTCGCCGTCACTGGATACCGCAGGCTCCTGTACTACAGGTTCCGGTCCCTCCCAGATGTCCATTTCACTCATGATGTGAAAAATTCCGTCCACGATCTGGTTGCCGAAGGATCTGTGGATATCATGCCCCTGCCCCATTTCCAGTACCAGTGTAGGAACGCCTAGCAGATTCAGGGAATGCGCCAGGGTGGATTCGTGCACCGTGGCAGTAGCATTCATCCAGATCATATCGGCGTTGGTCATTTTCGCATAGGGAAGCAGGGCCTCGGCGAAATCCTCGCTGAGTCGTACCTGTGGGATCTCACGCACGAAAATATCACTGGCATGCAGATCCATGCAGATATCCGATCCAATAATGGAATCCACCACTGCTGCAGTGATCCGCTCCATCATATCCCCCGAAGCATCTCCCGGGAACATGCGGTTCATGTCCATCTCCAGTCTCGGCACCGTGCGGCTCGCCATATCGATCCCTAACGGATTCAATGCCGGATAGATGTCCACGATCCCCTTCAGATATTCCGGATGCTCCTTTACTCTTCTCGCCGTCTCATAACAGATATACTGCCCTTCCAGTTCATCTCCGTGGATACCGGAGACCAGGCTGATCCGGCGGCACTGTTTCGTCTCCTGCTCCGGACAGATCCGGTTCCTGCGGATTGCCAGATGCCCTCCTGCCGGAAGTTCCATACTGATGATCGATTCTATCATAACTTACCTCTCTGCTTACCTTCCTTTACAGCGAAAATGCTCCAGGAAATCTTCCCTGAAGCATCATCAAACGTTGTCTGCTTATTCTTCCACACCTAATCCACGCAACAGATACAGGATCTCTCGATCCACTGCCTCTGCTGTCACACCGATGGTCTGCGCCGAGATCTTCAGTCCTTCCAGGACAAACATGATATTTCTCGCGGTTCCTTCACAGTCCTCACACAAAAATTCACCGTTTTCCACTCCGGCTTCGATCAATTTCTCTATGATCTTCACTGCGGAATCAAACTGCTTCTTCAGAATGTTATCCCGCTTGGGCAGATCGTTTTCAAAATAAAATTCATAGGTTGCCTGTGTCAGCGTATTTTTTTTGCGGAGAAGCTCCTTTTTCTGCTCCTTTAAAAACAGAAGAAGAATATCTGCTGCGGTAGCATCCTCCGTAATGCTGTCGGAAAATACATCATCCGCCTCTTCACTCTCCATGCGCAGCACTTCCATAAAAATCTGACTTGTACTCTCAAAATACAGATAAAGACCTCCGCGGCTGATATCGCAGGCTTCCACAATATCCTTCATTGTTACTTTTTTAAAGCCCTTCTCCATAAAGACATCTCTGGCTTTTTCTACAATGTACCGCTTTTTCTGTACTGATTTTTCTCCCATGAACCTTGTCCTGCCTTTCCCCACTCAGATCTTACCGTTTGCCGGTGATTTATCCCAAAATTCTATAATTTCCTGCATCTGTCTGATGACCAGGTAGAAAATCTGCTCCGATACCGCTTCACTCCACAGATTCCCCTTGGTCCTGCCGCCTAAAACATACTTCGACAGAATGCCTCTTAAGATGTCCCATTCTTTCCAGCCGGCTTTTTGAATCATATTCCGTTCGTCCTGATGGGTACAGATCCGATGTCTGGTATATATATACGCATAATTGCGATCCATCAGAGGACTCTTCCCGGCTTCCCGCACGAAATTCAAAAGCGTTCCGTCATATACCGGGAATGACACAGAATGGACTCCGATATCCTGCCCGCTGTACAGCGAACTGGCTTTTTTGCCGGCGCTCTGTTCCAGCCACGGCAGATAGGGAAGTAACGGTCTCACCGCCTGCTTATATGATTCCAGCAATTGTTCTCTGTATTCACTGCTCTGTTCCATAACCCCAACATACCTTTCCGTACACCATTTTCTACTGAAAATATCACTTTTTTCTTCGGTCGATATAAAAGTGACACATATGTATTTTTATTTTATCACATTTCTATCAAAAGTACAGTAGAAAATTGTTGGTATTATGGTGTATAATTGATTATCATAAGGTTTCCGAATGAAGAAGAGGTACTGGAATGGCTGGAATTGTATTAGAGAAAGGTAAAACTATATATAGCTATGGGCAACCAATGACGGCACTGCACCTGATCACAAACGGCAGGGTGGATGTCTCCTATCCGGGCGGTTCTTATCCGCTGGGCAAGGGAGATGTCATCGGCATCTGTGAGATCTGCTCCGAGATCCATCTGCTCAGTTACACCACTCTGGAGGATACCACGATCCTGACCTATCCTTTGACCAGTCTGGATTCCCTGAACGATATTCTGCAGAAGCATCCGGATGTTGCCAGGCTTTTTTTATTGTCCTGTTTTCGACAGATCAATATTCTGTTAAACCGCAGCTCGATCTCTGAGTTAAACTGCAGTGAGCTCTACCGCACCCTGAACGATGATATCTCCACCTATAAATCCCTGTGTGACCGCTATCGCATACCGGCACGTTCTCTGGAGCATTTCGATGAACTCAATGCTTTTCTGGGAGACGATTCACCGGATATCTGGCTGAATGGGTATTACATGGGTTTAAACCATATCCTGGCCTCCGACAATTACCGCATCATGGTTCAGGAAGTGGATCTTCCCATCGGCATGCTCCGCAAGGGAAGTCTGGATTTCCGGCGCACCTATCAGAGTCTGGAGGAGCAGTTCCACTATCTGCAGCAGATCGGTGGATTTTACTTCCGGGAATCCGGCAATGACCTTTTTGATTTTTACACCTCGCTGTATTACAAGCTCGGGCAGGATAACGAAGACAGTAAAGTAGTGTACGATCGTATTCAGCGGGTGCTGTCCAAGGCCGGAGATCTCTCTTTCATAGATCAGAATCTGTTCACCTCCAGAGCCCAGAGTTTCCAAAGCAGTCTGAGCCTTATGGGATCGGCAGACTCCGCGGATTCCGGTTCTTCAGATGATTCCGAGATTCTCGGCAGGCTGGCAGGTTCTCTGAATACGATTTTGGAATATGCCGGTCCCGATCTGGATACTGTAGCCAGCTTCCGTCAACATGTGCATGCTTACAAGCTGCTCTCCGACCGCAGTTCCCAGGACCAGGAGGTCACACTGCTTCGCAGGCAGCTGACCGAAGAATTCTACCTGCTGTATTCGCTCCTGTTCACCCAGACACTTAAACAGCCGGACATTCCCATGCCGGTGCGGATGTTTTTATATTTCGGCTATGTGGATGAAGAGCTGGCAGGTCTGAAAAATGCTGTGATCCTGTATCGTCTGGCGGAAGCCATGACCGATCACAGTACCGCCGGCGTCTACACATTTTACGACTGGCTGATGGCGATCTTCCGCGGGCAGAAGTCTCCCAGCCGGAACGAATTCGATCAGGATTATTCCGACTATATCCATAAGCAGAAAGTGGGCGGCAACATTACCGATGCTGAGCTGAGAGCCCTGGAGAACAACGCCATGGCAAAGGTCAATTACGAGCTTAAAAATATGTTCCCGCAGGTCAACAAGATCACCTTCGGACGGATCACTACCTTCTGTCCGCTGTTCTGCGCAGACGATGTACTGAAAGATCTGGAAAGCTCCTATGTCACTGTATCCCGTGTGTCAGAGATCCTCGAAGAGATCCGTCTGGTGGATTACACTGCTTTCTACCGGGAAAGTCTGGACATGGCGCATCTGGATGTCATGGGCAAGGAAACGATACATTTAGAATATCTGCCGGATATCATCCTCATGCCGAATGTCGGCATCCGCGGAGTCATGTGGCAGGAAATTGAAGGAAAGCGCCGCAACAGTCCGGGGCGTATGGTATTCTCCATTTTCCATCTCGAAGATCTGAAGACTACCTTCACGCATCTCACTGGTGAATTCCGCTGGGAGCTGTGCAAGAGAGTACAGGGCAACCGCTGGAACGATGTCTCCGTCAGATCCATGACCAGCGAATATTTCGATTATATTCAGTTCTATCGCAAGAATCATGATCTGAGCACTGAAGCTAAGGAAAAAATCAAATCCAGCCTGCAGCGTGCGAAGAACAGTTTTAAAGAAATGTTTGTAAGAGATTATATGATATGGGTTCTCTTCGAAGGAGCCGGATCTCCCAGGCTGAATAAAGTAGCCCGGCAGATCATGTTCACCTACTGTCCGTTCCCGGAAGAGATCTGTTCCACTCTGGCACAGAATCCGATCTACAGCGAGCTTCTGGACCGTCGTAAGATCAAGGTGGCACAGGGACTGCATCATCTGGATGTGTTGACCCGTAAGCTGCAAAATGGCAACATCCCGGTTCCCGAGACCGTGGAGCAGGAGCGCTATTATATCAGCGGCAGTAAAAAATCTTAATTCCGACAGCAAAAAGGATCCGGCATCTCGCATGTCGAATCCTTTTTCTATGTGCTGTATTTTATGTTCTCACATTACCATTATGCATCAGCCAGCTGTCTGCCCAGTTCCCTGCATGCATTCAATCCGTCCTCATCCGGAGTTTCATGGCAGATCAGTCCTTCGCCGTTTAACACCGTTGCTCCCGCTGCTTCCATGCGGGTGGTCCAGTCTCTCATCCACTCACCGTCTCCCCATCCGTAAGAACCGAACAGCGCAATCTTTTTCCCGGAAGCAAAGCCTTCTACATCGCATACAAAGGGTTCCATCTCCGCTTCTTCCAGCACCTCCGCGCCCATGGCCGGACATCCCAGAGCAAATTTGGGTGCCGCCTTCAGTGCTTCTATATCCGCTCCTGTCACGAATACTACTTCCGCTTCTTTTCCAGCCTCCCGGATTCCCTCTCCGATGGCTTCCGCCATTGCCTGGGTATTGCCGCCCTGTGTCCAAAATACTACATAAATCTTATCCATTTCATTTTCCTCCGTTTTCCGCACTTTTTGTTCCTTTTATGCTGCTGTACTTCCGCAGATCTCTATGATCTCCGTCATTTTTAATCCATAATGCAGCAGCTGAATCAAATTTTCCTTTGCATATTCATATTTTTCAAAAAGCCGCAGTTTCCTCTCTTTATCCGCATATACCTTCCAGTACCCGGTACAGAGGCAATTTTTCCCACGGTGTCTGATGAATCCTTCCACATCCTCCGGTGGATACCCCAAAAGTAACCCCAGCTCATGGGGAAAATCATTTTTGGTTTCTGCATAAGCCTCATACTTTTCGCACAAGACCGGCAGAATATCTTCCAGCAGACAGGAAGGATACCCTTCCTCTGTCAGCAGCTTCTGTACCTGCATCATTCGCAGATATTTCTCCAGCCGTTCCTTTTGATACAGCAGTATGACTGTTTTTTCTTCCGTTTCCAATAACGGATACATGGAAATAAAACTTCCTGAGATGATCTTCTCTACCAGACAAAAGCCGTCCGATGAAATCGTCAGCAGATTGGATATTTTAAGTCCTGTAATAAGCGGTGCGCACTGCAATGCCAGCTGCAATTCCACATCGTCTGTTTTCATTCCGCACAGGATCTCCCATGTTTCCTGACTCAAAAATTGCTCACCTCCTGTATATTGTTTTGGTTAGTTGCTCCTAACTCGTATAAATAATAAATAAAAAAGCAGCTCCTGTCAAGGAAACTGCCTGATAGAAATTCTCAAAAATTCTCTACGGTAACATCCACCCGGAAGCTTCCTTCACCGGGCTGTACATCGATCTGTCCGTGATTGCGTTCCACCAGATCATGCAGAATCTCCAGTCCATAGCCTTTTCTCCCCGGCCTTCCGGGAAGCTTTTTTGCTCTGCTGTTCTCCACGCAGATATGCAGATAGTCCCCTTTTACTGCCGCCTTTACGGACAAAAACGCTTCTTCTCTCTCCGTCATTTCCGCTGCTGCCACAGCATTTCTAGTTAGGTTTGACAGTATACTGCAGATTGCCACCGGATCCAGCTTCAGCTTTTGGGGAATCTCCAGATCGTATTGAAAGGCAATCCTTTTCTCCCGGCAGGCCTTCTCGGTCTCCCCCATGATGGCATTGAATACAGGGTCACCGCAATAGAGGTATTCCGTCGTAGCCGCCACCGTATCGGTCAATGTCTCCAGCATTTTTTCCGCCTTCTCATATTCCCCCTGATGCAACAGCTCCTGCAGCACCATCTGCTGGTTGCGCATGTCATGCCGGATCTTGGCGAATTCTTCCCGCCTGTTTTCGATCTCATGATAGTGATTTCTTGCCATCTCCCAGGTACTCTGTACCTCGCTGAGACGAAGCTTCAGTTCCTGCAGCTGTTGCTGCCTGAGCAGGGTATACAACAGCACACCGTCTGCAACGGAGCCCAGTATGGCCGCTGCCAGTATCCACCCGGTATACAGCGTCATATTCCGGAATACCTGCTCATTGATCGCAGTGATCATAAGCAGCTGGCTGACAGGAAATACACTGAACACAATAATAATACTGACGTTAAAGGATTCTTTTTCGACAATTTTCTTCCATACGACCAGAAAAATCAGAAAAAATATGGCTGTCACTGTCAATACTACCGATAACAACAATACCATTGTCGGTGTATAGTAAGACAATTGTGGCTTTTGCTCCATATACTTGTTCAAAATACCGATACTGAGCATTTCCGCCAGCAAAGCTGTCAGATATTCGCATAGCATAAACAGCACTTTCTGGCCTATCGTTCCTTTCAGAAATACAGCTGCATATGCTACGGTGACGATACCGACCGCTATCATGGCGCCATAACGAACAAGCACATTATCGTTAAACAAAAATTTCAGTGCAGCTGCCGGCAGCTGTGCTGCCATCAGGCCCAGAATGATGCCTGCCTGTCTGACACTATCCCTGCGCGGTTCAAACGCATAAGCAACCACCATGCAGTCCAGCCACAGATACGCGATCCACAACAGGATACACATTATATAGCATATCATAGCATTGCCCTCATATAACGAAAATATTTATCTCTGGAAGCACTGTATTTGGTCTTGCTTACAGGAAGCACGGTTCCGTCCTGCAGTGTAACCTCCTTCATCTCAATCCTGCGGATATACTGCATATTCACCAAAAAGCTTTTATGTACCCGCAGAAAATCCTTGTGCAGCTTTTTCTCATAGACATCCAGCTTTTCATATAAAGAGACTTCTCCGGAAATTGTATGTATCAACAGCTGATGCGCATTGCTCTCTATATACCGGATCTGACTGTTAGCAATTTTCTCCGTGATCCCTCCATGCTGCAAGATCAGTGCCTCGCTGCTGAATATTTTTTCTCTGACTTTGTCCAAAAGCTTTTCCAGATGTTCCTTCCGGACCGGTTTTACCAGGAAACCGCACAGATTGACCTTCTCCCAGAAGATTTTCTCAGAAAATTTATCATTATATGCCGTCACAAAAATAAACCAGGTCTGTGGACTGCGTGCGTTATATTGCGCCGCATACGCTATCCCATCCTGCTCATTGCCCTCCCATTCGATATCCATCAGCACGAGATCATAACCCATGCCGTTTTCCAATGCCTCAGAGAGCTGAGACAGATCCTGGTAGTATTCTGTTCTGCTGATTCCCGGATATCCTGCAAGCAACCGCTTCATACTATCCAGGCAGCCTTTGTCATCATCACATACCGCTATTTTCATCCGGTTCTCCTAACGATCATATGCGGGCTTACTGTCTTCTGCGGTTCAATCCGCTCTTCCTATAATATTCTGCCTTGTCCTGATACATACGCCGCTCCGGTTCTGTCAGAAGATGATCAAATCCGACTGCCCCCAGCGTATTCACTGCGGCTCCGACAGCCATGGTGACCTTCTTCCGGTCAAGCTCTGTCCGCAGTTCCTCTACTTCACGGTACAGCTCTCCCTCCTCCATGCCTCTGCACAGAGCTACGAATTCATCTCCGCCGATGCGGAACAGGTCGAATTCCTTCAAGGTTCCCCGCAGGCAGTCACAGGCTCTGAGGATCAATTGATCTCCTTTCGAATGTCCTTCTTCATCATTGACACGCTTCAGACCGGTAACATCGCAATACACCACGCCAATCTTCGTCTGAGGAAGAATCCCCGACACATATTTTTCCATGGCATAACGGTTCCCAAATCCGGTCAACGGATCCGTATAGCTCATGATCTCCAGCCTTCTCACGAGATTACGGCGTCTTATGGAAGATACAATAAAATGTCCCATGATCTGCAGGATCTCCGATGCAAAATCGATATATTTTGCCGGAGGGTTATCCACTCCATAGAAACCGATCACTTTTTCATCATCATATAATGGTACGACTACTAATGAATGAATATTCTGTCTCGACAGTACTTCATACATTTCGGGATCTGTATCCCGGATCTCGCTCAGGTTCTCTGTCACAATATTCTGATTCCCTGCGAACTTCTGATACCACTGGTCACAAACCTCCGGAGGCAGATCCTGCAGATTATCCTTTTCCGGTATCACGCCTCTGGCTGCCCACTCATATGTATTATCATCATGGCCATGATCATTTTTTTCAAAAATATAGGTACGGTCTGCCTCCATTGTTTTCCCCAGAAGCTCCAGCAATACCTCCAAAGTCTGATTCGGAGTTTCCTGTCTGAGTGCAACACGGATCGCCTGATTCATTGCTGCTTCCATTTCATGGTAATCCATAGAGGTTTCCCTGTCCCCGGAATGCCCACAGTCAATAGCGATCTCCATGCGCAGCATTCTGCCATCGTCTTCCACCAGGGTATCCTTGATACGGAAATCCGTTTTTACTACCGGATTGTAATATTCCCATTCCTTAAAATAGCCGGGTCTGAGCTGCTCATTATTGCAGATACTGCAGGGAGCGGAATTCCCCTGTAACACCTCATAGCACTTTAACCCGACAATCTCTTCCTTACTCTGAAAGCCATAGCTCTTCAAAGCTTTTTGATTCATATATACTAATTGATTCGTCTCCGGATCCGATACATACACATACTCATCCAGATGTTCAAAAAATTCCCATATTTTTCCCATGTCTAACCTCTTTCATCCCCTCATACCTAATAATTTAGTATACACTTTCAAACGCTTTGCGGCAAGCATTTTCTCTCAAAAATGCCTGTAGCAGGCGCACATCGTCCGTGACAATTCCATCCGCTCCGCTATTCACGATCTGCCGCATGGCACCGGAGGTGTTGGCTGTCCAGCCATATACGGATTTTCCTTCGTAATGGATGGCTTCCACCATGTCTGCTGTAAGATTTTTCCCTTCGATGCTATAGCTGTCCGCATAATCCAGATCATAGTCATCCTCTCCCAGATCATGGGCAATATATACTGTGGAGATGTCCGGCTCCAGTTCCTTTACTCTCTGCAGGATTCCCCTATTCATGGATCCTATGATGCATTCGTCCACCATATCATACTCCTGAAGCAGCGCAAGGACATTCTCCTCCAGTTCCTGCTCCTGCCCGGAGTATTTTAATTCGATCATTAATGTGATCCGGTCCTCGGCACAGGCAAGCATCTCTTCCAGTGTCGGGATCTGTTCTCCTCTGTATGCTGCAGAAAATGTACTTCCCACTTCCAGTGTAGAAAGCACGTCTGCCTCTGTATCCCACACACAGACATCCTCGCCCGCAGTACGCTTGAAATTGCTGTCATGCATCACGATCAGTGTCCCGTCGGATAACTGCTGTACATCGATCTCGGCGATGGGGGCTCCGTCCCGGATGGCCTGCTCCAGTGCCGCGAGCGTATTCTCCGGGGCTACCTTAGCCCCTGCCCGGTGAGCCACCACGATCATGGGAGTGTCTTTACCTGCTGCCAACACCTGCGGCAGCACACCATAGGTCAGAAAATAAACGAACAGAAGCATTACAATTGCTGTTTTCCGGATTGTTTTCATCATTTTGCCCTCCCACGATAGTTTATGATCAATTTTATTGTAACAATTGAGCATAAACTCCATGCGAGGATTTTGTTAATTTTTTGTAAACAACACTATCACCTCATGCGCAAACAGCGGAAATGCTGCCAATACACTTAATAGAAGCCACTCCTGTCCCGACAGATGCGAGGTACCGAAAGCCCTGATGAGAAATGGGATCTCCGTCACGGCAAACTGCAGGATGAAACCGATGATACATGCTGCCACCATCAGCAGATTATCCCGGGGGCTCATGGCAAATACGGACTTCTGTACATCACGCATGCCGATGGCATGATACAGCTGGCACATTCCCAGCACAGTAAATGCATAGGTCTGCGATTTCGCCAGTATCTGTTCCCGGGACATCAGTTCCCTGAGGCGTTCTACCCAGGTAAACGGATTGCCCACAAGCTCCCCTTCCGCCGCCAGGATCCCGCAGGGAAGCACCAGAAATGCCGCCAGTCCGATCACGGTGATCAATGCTCCATAGAACAACGTACATGCTATTCCTCCTCTGGCAAACAGGCTCTCCGATGCTTTTCTGGGCGGGCAGCGCATCAGGCTTTTACTGTCATTTTTATCCACTCCCAACGCCAGTGCCGGAAGGGAATCCGTGATCAGATTGATCCAAAGGATATGGCTGGATTTTAATGGAGATGCCAGCCCCATTGCCACCGCCACAAACATGGTCATCAGTTCTCCCAGGTTGGACGATAGCAGAAAAATCACCGATTTCCGGATATTCTCATAGACACCTCTGCCTTCCTCGATGGCTTTTTCAATGGTGGCAAAATTATCATCTGCAAGGATCATATCCGCTGCCTGTTTGGCGACATCCACTCCGGTTCCCATAGCCACACCAATGTCCGCCGCTTTTAAGGAGGGGGCATCATTGACCCCGTCACCGGTCATCGCCACGATCTCCCCATTTAGCTGTAGCCCTTTCACGATCCGCACCTTCTGTGCAGGCGTGACTCTTGCATAGACTCTTAAGTCCTTAATTCTCTTTAAAAAAGAAGTGTCATCCAGCCGTTCCAGTTCTCTGCCCGTAATACACTGGCTGCGGTGTCCCGCGATCCCCAGCTGTCTGGCAATGGCATAGGCAGTATCCACATGATCTCCCGTGATCATCACCGTGGTCACCCCCGCATGACGGAAGATCTCCACGGCTTCCCCAGCCTCCGGTCTGGCGGGATCCCGCATTCCCACGATACCAAGGAACGTCATTCCCTCTTCCCCACCTCTGCAGTCTTCACTCTGTGCCGCTGCCAGTGTCCGAAGAGAGAGGAAATTCATCCGTTCCACAGCCTCACCTATCCGCTTCCGCTGCGTGGAGGTCATGGGAACGCTCCTTCCTTCCTGTAAAATATGGGTACAGTGCTGCAGGATCACATCCGGAGCCCCTTTGGTATAGGCAATCCCTCTCCCGGATCTGCCACCGGGAAGCCTATGACAGGTCGTCATCATTTTCCGCTCGGAATCAAAGGGGATCTCATCAAAGCGGGGATACTGCCGCTCCAGCCGCTCTCTCTGTAGACCGTATTTCGCCCCAAAGTCTAAAAGTGCCAGCTCCGTGGGATCTCCGATGCGCTGCTCTCCCCGCAGCGAAGCATCATTGCACAAAAGCATCCCTCTCAACAGCTCCGGCAGAATGCGGCGTTCCCCTCTGCCACCTGTCCCCGTGACATCCTCCATCACGTCGTACCACCAGCATTTCTCCACAGTGAGTCGGTTCTGGGTAAGTGTTCCTGTCTTATCCGAACAGACCACACTGACCGCTCCCAGTGTCTCCACCGAAGGAAGTCTTCGAATGATGGTGTGCACTTTGACCATTCTGGTCACTGACAGGGCCAGGCAGATCGTGACTACTGCCGGCAGCCCTTCCGGTACTGCGGCAACCGCAAGTGAGATCGCTACCAGAAGCATCTCCGGAATATTTCTATGTTGAAATACCGCCAGCAAAAACAGTCCGGCGCACAACCCCAGAGAGAGAATACTCAATAGCTTCCCCAGATCTCCCAGCCGCTTCTGTAATGGTGTCATCTCATCTTCCGTATCCGTGATCATGGAAGCGATCCTGCCGATCTCCGTATCCATGCCGGTGGCCACCACCAGCCCTTCCCCATGACCGTTCGTCACCACTGTGGACATATAGACCATATTGACCCGTTCGGTTAACGGGATCTCTTGCCTGCAGTCTGCCAGGAACAGGGCATCTTTCTCCACCGGGACAGATTCTCCGGTGAGCGCGGATTCTTCCACCTGGAGGTTCGCACTTCTGGTCAGTCTGATATCCGCAGGAACCCGTGCCCCTGCCTCCAGCTCCACCAGATCTCCTGTCACCAGTTCCGCCGCGGGGATCTCTCTTCGGATGCCGTCGCGGATCACGATCGTCCGGGGAGTAGTAAGTTTTCTTAACGCTTCCAGTGCTTTTCGAGCTTTTCCCTCCTGGAGCATTCCCACTAGCGCATTTACCAGGACCACCGTACCGATGATCAAGGCATCGCTGACTTCTCCCAGGAGAATGGATACCACCGCTGCAATCAATAATATGTAGATCAGCGGATCCTTCAACTGCTCCAGAAAAAGCTGTATCTTTGTCTTTTTCCGCGCAGCTCTCATCTCGTTCCTGCCATTTTGCCGTAAACGACGAAAGGCCTCACCTTCGGTAAGACCTTTCACTGTGTCACTATTTAGTTTACTTATGGTTTCCTGTATATTCTGCTTCTCGAACACGGCTGCTCTCCAATGCTTGTTTCTATGCATTGTATGCGGAAATGTCCGGCTTGATGATAACCGTCACCGATTATTTCTCGCTTCTTAACTGGAAAGCATCTGTCAGTTCGTTCATGTTGGTCGCCTGAGCAGACAGTTCTTCACTGGTAGCAGAAGTCTCCTCTGCGGTAGCGGAGTTGTTCTGTACCACCGTAGATATCTGCTCGATGCCCTGTTCGATCTGGGCCATGGCATCTGCCTGTGCATTGGATTCTTCCATGGCTTTCTTGGACTCGTTCGCCAGATCCTCAATACCTTCCACCACTTTCTGCAAAGCTTCCGCCGTTTTATCCGTGATCTGATTTCCTTTTTCGATCTCCTGCAGCGAGGTTTCGATCAGTTCCCTGGTATGTACCGCGGACTGTGCACTGTCATCCGCAAGCTTCCGGATCTGTTCAGCCACCACGGCGAAACCTCTTCCGGCTTCCCCCGCTCTGGCAGCTTCAATTGCTGCATTCAGGGACAACAGGTTCGTCTGGGATGCGATATCCTCGATCTCACCGATAATATCACTGATCTGCTTGGAAGTCTCATTGATCCGCTGCATGGCATCGGTCAGTCCCTTCATCTCTTCTCCACTGGTTCTGGCCTGTTGCTGATATTCCATTGCCTTCTCATAAGATGCTCCGAGAGCCTTGGCATTTTTCTCCACGATCTCAGTGACGTTCGTAATGGTCGCCTGCAGTTCCTCCACGGAACCGGCCTGGTCTGTAGCACCCTCTGCCAGTCCCTGTGCGGCATCCGCCATCTGACCCGCGCCGGCAGACACCTGGCTTACCGCATTTTTGATCTCACCCAGTGTCTCACTGAGCTTATGATTCAGCTTACGGATAGACTCCAGTAATCCGCTGAAATCTCCTATGTAGGCTTCCCTGCAATTACTTACGATTGCAAAATTGCCCTCAGACATTTCTCCCAACAGATAGTCCGTATCACCGATTACCTGCTGCAAATTATCGGAAAGACTGGCGGTAGCCTCCGCAAGTATCTGCAGCTCATCGCCGGTCTCTACCTTCGGTGTCGGAGTATGCAGATCACCCTGTGCTAACAGCTGTATTCTGTCTGTGCACTGTGCCACCGGCTCCCCGATACGCTGTCCGATCTGTTGTGCCTTGTAAATGCTGTATGCCACTGCGATCACACCGATCGCAGCACCTATGATAATGCCTATTACAACGGAACCCAGGAAATCCGTAACCGGTGCATCTACAGCCACCATCCAGCCGTCAGTACCATCAATCGGGGCATACGCCTGTAATGTATAAGCACCTTTTCTGAAATAGGTTCCGTATCCTGTCTCACCCTTAAGCATCTGCTGCTCTATTTTAGCAATTCCCTTCAGTGAGCTGTCTGTCTGTGACAATTCAATATTATTTTTCTGCTCCTGGGCAATGGCGGAATCACTATGTGCGATCGTAATACCCGTAGACCCCAACAGGTAGCATCCGGAATGCTCACTGATAGAAATGGCTGCGCAAATATCATTTAAGAACTCCGGATCCGGTACTACAAATACCACGCCGATGATCTCACCGTCTTTATCTCCGCCTTCATAGACGGGTGCAGATATGATCACGCTGAGTTTTCCGTCTGTCTTGGCAATTACGGGATCCGATACCACCACTTCTCCCTGCATGGACCGTTTAAAATACTCACGATCATTATAATCCGTTCCGTCAGCGGCACAGATACCATTACTTCCGATCAGCTTCCCCCTGACCATTCCATAAGCTTCCACGCGCTGATTAATATACTCCTGCTTCTGTGCCGGTGTAAATACAGCCGCGGAAAGCTGATAGCTGCATCCCAGCTCAGATACGATCGTCTCCGATACCGTTAATTCCTGACGGATCCGATCCGCTGACAGCTTTGCGATCTCCTGCATATCAGCCTTCAGTCTGCTCAGGGTACCTGACAGATTCATGATCATAGACACAATGACCAATGATACGATCGATAGCAATACCAGCCGCCGGATTGCCTTCTGCAGCCGCTCGCGGATCGTGGTCTTACCATTGGTCTGACGCTTTTGTCCCTTCTGTGTAGTTTTTGCACTCATAATGTACCTCTTTTCTCCGGCGAGATGTCTCTCCACCTTCTCAAGCCGGCATTTTTCTGCAATGCTGCTGACACTACTGCTGTATCACCATTATAACATTTTCCGAACCTTTTTGCTACCTTATGAGTGCAAAGAAAGAGTTAATATTTCAAAAAATATCAACTCTTTCCCTGTTTTGTCTGTTTATTTATATTTTTCTGTCCCATTAGGCAGAAACTTTTTGGGATCAATAACCAAATTCTTGTGCAAAATACAGTTTTCCACCTGTCTCATAGACAGCAATGCTGCAGGTCGTAAAATCGCCTGCCAGGATATTCGCTGCATGGGTGGGAGAAGCCATCCAGGCATCTACCACGCTCTGTGCGGAATCATATCCCTTCGCCAGGTTCTCACCCCACATCAGTTCACTGTTCACGGTATACCAGTCTCTGCCGTTCGGTCTGGTATGAGAGAATTTGGAAGCAGCTTCCTGTGCTCTTACCATAGCGCAGGACTCCAGTCCGTTGCTCCAGGTAAGCTCCGCAAGTCCATTCTCTGCTCTCTTCGCATTCACCAGTGCCAGTGCATCGGTTGCCATGGTGCGAAGTTCATTGGCCCGGGCAATCTCTGCTTCGCTCATGCCGGCTCTCTGTACAGATCCTGCCAGCGCCACCGCCTCTTCATCGAACCATACGGTTCCGTCACTGTCCGCCGGATCACGACTGACAGAGGACAGATCTGCATTCCTGCCGCAGCCTGCCAGGCTAAGCATCATGATTACTGTCAGAATCAGACTCATCCATCTTTTTTTCATTTGTTTACCCTCTTTCATGAATTTTATGGTAACTATATGTCATTACTGTTCTTATTGCTTCTTCTTAAGGATAAGCCATGCTCCCAGACCTGTCAAGGATAAGGCGAAACCAAGATTCCATGCATCGGAAGCGTCGCCGGTCTGCGGCCGTCTCGATGCTCCGAGGACTGCTTTATCTGCCAAAGGTGTCGGATCATCGGTGATACTTACAACTCTCTGACGTCTCGCGCCCAGTACCTGCGGTGGCTCCGGGCGATCCGGAGTATCCGGCGTAGATGGAGCCGGGGTAGTGCTGGGTGCCGGTGTGGTATCCGGCGACGGTGTAGTACTCGGAGCAGGTGTCGGAGTCGGCTCCGGTGTGGTACTGGGAGTCGGACTCGGAATCACTGTCGTCTCACAATATAGTTCAAACTGCATTCCAAAGCCATACCTGGTCATCTGATAACCATTATTGGCAAGTTCGCCGTCAAACTGACTGGTGATCTTCGCCCCACCGGTGCTTAACAGAGACGTTACCAATGTATCCGCGTAGGAACCATCTCTTCCGTTTTCCAGCATCCGGTCATACAGACCCTTGCCATCAAATGTATATACATTATGATATGCTGTATAATACAAAGCGTCTGCTACTGCGGGACAGCTCTCTAATACCGTAGTATCTGCCGTACCATTGGTCAGTATTGCGAACTCTTCTGCCGTAAGATCTGCCAGACGATAAACCTTGTTCCCTTCCTTACGGGAAGTGTTGTTGAACCAGTCTAAATAGTACTGTGCCAGATAAGTTTTTGTGATTTTCTCCGGTTCACTGTTCTCATCACCGTATCCTTTTTTCAAAAGGGCTGCTCCAACGACTGCATCCGTAACCTTTCCTTCCGTGATCCCAAGATCTCTCAGCGGAGCATTCAGGATTCTACGTGGCAGAGTACAGAACTCTCCGGTCTCTCCAATCTCATAACCTTCAAATCCATGGGAAAGAATCGTCACTTCCTCTCCCGCCTTGGGAGCCTTTGCCGAAATCGTACCGATCATAGCCGTCTTTGGACTGTACTGATAATCCTTGTTACTCTCATTTACAAGCTTCAAAGTATAATACAGGGTATCTCCGGGCTCTGCCGCATTCTCTCCCGTCACCGTATCGTTAAGATAGCCGATGGCATCGGACAGATTGATCTTCACATTGTCGGGTGCACCGCTGTGGATCGTAATGGTGATCGTAGCATTGTCGTAGGTTACTCTTCCGGTACCGTCTTCCCTGTACTGTACCAGCGCCGGTGTGGTGGTAACGGTCACGCCTTCGGATGCGTAGTGGAATACTGAACCTTCAGCATTCTCCTCAAAAGTTACTGTCCCTGCGGAATAGCTGTAATAGTCTACTGCGGATACCCCGGGAATCTTGTAATCATATCCGTTATAGTTCGTCCAGGTTTCGGTTGGTGTGGTCACATACCATACTGTGGCAATGGTGACTTCCTTGCGAACACGACCAGCCTCGAGCAACTGCTCCATAAACTTATTCGTTACTGCTTCTCCGTACAGGATACCGTTGTTGACACCAATATATTGTTTTACATCTTCCAGTGACTTTCCACAGTTCTCCTTGTAATAGGAAGTGTCTTCACTGTCTCCGCTGTAATAAACATAATGCAACAGATCTGCCGGCTTGTCATTGGTATATCGTTTTGCATCGAAAGCGACAAAGCCGACACACTGCCACTCAGCTCCATTACTTCCTTTTACTGCTCCGTTTTTGTCTACTCCTGTATTGGATGCAGACAGCTGATAAAAGGTTGTCGCATCGTCCAGCGTCATCTTATGTCCGTTCAGCAGGGAAAAGTCACTGTTAGCAGGTTTGTAATTATTAGTGTCTACCCACCTGGTTGCTGACTGTCCGCCAAGCCATTTTGCCATTCTGCCTCCGGCTAAAATGACCGTGTCAATGGCGGGATATTCCGATTTGGCTTCTGCAATCGGAATCCCTTCTGTATTCTCCCTGATAACTGCTGCGCTATCATTTCCACCGGCTGCGGTCACAGTCTCAATATCATTTCCACTGGTTGTGCTCACAGCCTCGATGTCATTTCCACTGGCTGTGGTTACGGCTCCGTTAGCTGCCGGTAGTTCCTCTGCCTTTACCGTCAATCCGGTATTTGCCACGCTGCTGATCAGTAATGTCACTGCCAGAGCCTTTACCAGTCTGGTCCGTGCGATCTTTCTAAATTTCATTTCCCCGTTTCCTTTCAAATTCCTCATTAATTACCGATATTTTTCATCTCTAAATAGAAAGACTGCTGTATCCGGTAAAAAGGACCAGCTTTGGGATTTTTTCAAAACCGGTCCTTGAGATATTCGAATCCGTTAATGCTCTTTCCGCCTAATGACAAGCCATGCTCCCAGACCTGTCAAGGATAAGGCAAATCCAAGATTCCATGCATCGGAAGCGTCGCCGGTCTGCGGCCGTCTCGATGCTCCGAGGACTGCTCTGTCTGCCAAAGGTGTCGGATCATCCTCGATCGTCACCATTCTGCGGCGTCTCGCACCTAGCACCTGCGGTGTCTCGGGTGTTACAGGAGTCACAGGGGTGTCGGGATCATCTGGGGTCGGAGTGGGCTCCGAGGTATCCGGAGTCGGAGTAGGTTCCTCGGTTACTACCGGAGTAGGTGTAGGTTCCTCGGATACCACTGGGGTAGGCGTAGGTTCCTCGGGCACCACTGGGGTAGGCGTAGGATTCTCGGGCACTACCGGAGTCGGAGTAGGTTCCTCGGGCACTACCGGAGTCGGGGTAGGTTCCTCGGGCACTACCGGAGTCGGGGTAGGTTCCTCACTGGGAGCATCCTTATGAAGTTCTCCTCCACCATTTACCACTGTTCTCGCAACAACCCATCCCGAACAGGTAGAATTAACATAAACTTCTGCCTTGGGTGCTATAACAGCTCCTGCTGTCTCTGATATAGATACCTTTGTTGCCTCCTGCATATTAAAAATAACTTTATCAGCCAATCCTTTACTTGATGCAGTTGAAGCACCATTAATGCTAAATCTGTAGATGTTGATATCATCACCTGCAATGTTCATTACTAATGTCTGACCATCAGCTATGCATATTTTAATTATTCCCTGCTGTTGATTCATGGTCTTCCACATTTCTGTGGTCACATTCAGATAATAAATTCCAGCACTGCTATCAGGCATTGTAATATTCTGATCATTCATGCCTTTGTTTTCATAAACAGCCGTGCTTTCGCAGTTCCACGCTTCATTGCTCTTTTGAATAACAGCATTTCTCATTTCGTCAACATAGTCGTTGATAACCTTTGTCCCAAAATTTTCATAATACACCTGAGTACCTTGTGCATTACTTTTTAATTTTACTGTATTTTCAGCATTCTGTGCATCTCCGACCAAAATAAAACCGGGAACTCCGGAAATATCATCCCCAACATAATGGCCATTAGAATAATGTTTTACAGCAAAGTTGGTCTGGGCATCAGCCTGTTGATCAAATGTATCCGCAACGATTCCATAATTATACGCTTTTCCAAGGAAATCCTTTACATTACTGTAATTTGCTGCCTGCGCAATAATCCCCTCGTTCCCTGCGACAGTTCCCACTACCAGCGCTGCCACCAGAACCTTTACGATTTTTTCTTTTACATACTTACTAAGTCTGCTCATCTGATTTCTCCCTTTATGAAACCCCATGTGTTACTCCCAACGCACTTAAACGTTTTCGTTCTTCTTTACATCTATTAAGACTATGGATCTCATAAAAAAGGTTCAGATTTTTTATTAAATTTGTGATTTATTGCTTATTTTTGTTCTCTGGTTGTCCATTTGTGGTACCAATGTCCTAATAAGCGGCCGTTTCTGTCAGTACTCCATGGAGCAGTGCTCTTCGTTTCGTGCCTGCGGAACCATAGCAGGTAGACAGCGACACAATGTTCCCCCTGTCGCTTAAGTCCGCATCCGAGGCATACAGGGAATGTTCCGTCGCCCACTGCACGTAATCATCGTAGGAAGCATCCGAGGTAAAGGTTGCGAAGCGGTCGCTGGTGCTTCTGGTCTCGTAATAAGCAAAGATTTCATAAATATAGACCTTATCTTCCGTATAGATATAAAAATACGGATCCTCCTTACAGCTTACCGTCCCCTTCAACAGATTTTTAAAACTACCGAACATGCTCTCATCCCGCATATTATGTCCGAAGACGAAGGTGTTCCGGTCCGACCAGTCCGCCGAAGCCTCACAATCCATGAAAATACATCCGGCATTTACACTTTCTCCCTCAAAAGAGTGCTTCAGATAATAATTGTTGTCCTCGCCCTGTACCACCGGATAGCTGATATCCAGCGCCGGAAAATAAAGCCATCCCCGGAAATCCGGATTGGTCTTCTTGAGATTTGCAAAATCAATCTGCAGATCGGGGTAGTTTTTCACCTGTACTTCTTCCGTCTCTTCCACCCGAGGGTCCTCCACCACTGCCTCCTGTCTTATGGCATCATATTCGTTTTTCGCCTTTTGCTCCGACAGATAGGAATACAGACTCATCCCTCCGGTGATCAGAACTGCCGCCGCCAGTATTGCTGTGATGATATTTTCCACTTTCTTATTCTTCATGTTTGTCCCCTTTTTGCATCTGTCTGAATTTACTAATGATTATAACTTATTTTTAAGTATTCGTCTTTACGAAAGACTCATTTTTTGATATTTTTAAGTTGTGATCATAAAAATATTGGGGGGAATTATATCTTATGATACATTTTTTTGCTATCCTTTCACTGCTTCTGTGCGGTGTCTGCTATACCGGCTTCCAAAAAGAGGAAGACAAATGTAAATTCCAAAACATTACCCGGTTCGTCTGGATCATTTTCGGGGCTGCCCTGCTGCTTCGTCTGATCCTTGCTTATACCACCCACGGTTTCGGCAATGATATTGCCTGTTTTGCTGCGTGGGCTGACCGGATCTTCTCCGTAGGTCCCGGGGCATTCTATTCCGCGGAGACTTTTACCGATTATCCGCCCGGATTCATGTATGTCCTGTATCTCATCGGGGCACTGCGTTCCCTGCTTGGGATCCCTTATTATTCCAGCCGGCATATCATGCTGTTAAAGCTGCCTGCTATTCTGTGCGACATGGCCTGCGGCTGTCTGCTCTTCAGAGAGGCGTCAAAAAGACTGCATTTTTCCGAAATGCAATCTGTATGTGTAGCTTGTGCTTATCTGTTCCAGCCGGCAATCATCCTGAATTCTTCCTGCTGGGGGCAGGTGGATTCCGTTCACACCCTTGTGGTGATCCTGATGTGCCTGTTTCTTATGGACGGCAAAATGCTTCCGGCTTATGCGATCTACGGTATTGGAATTCTGTTAAAGCCGCAGACACTGATCTTCACTCCCGTCCTTCTGGTCGGCATTTTGGATCATGTATTTTTGCAGGATTTTTCCTGGAGGAAATTTTCTTATAATCTGTGCGGCGGTCTGGCTGTGATCTGCGGCATGCTTCTGTTGTGCGTTCCCTTCGGTCTGGATGCCGCCACCTCGCAGTATACTTCCACGCTGGGTTCCTATGAATATGCAGCGGTTAATGCCTATAATTTCTGGGGGCTGTTAGGCATGAACTGGGTGGACCAGAACACGATCTTTCTGTTCCTTCCCTGCCGGACCTGGGGATCCATTGCCATTGTGCTGATCGTTCTTTTTACTTTTCTGATTGCCTTGCGTTGCCGAAAAGAACCTTCACGCTATTTTTGCCTCGGTGCTTTTATCATTCTGACTATGTTCCTGTTTTCTGTCAGAATGCACGAACGCTATATGTATCCGGGACTTGCACTGCTGCTGTTCTGCTGTCTGTATAAACCCGCCGGCTCCCTGTGGAAATGTTATGCCGGTTTCGCCGCGCTGCATTTCTACAACACTGCCAACGTGCTGTACCATTACGATCCGCAGAACTATGACCGCAAGGCTCCCATAATTCTGCTGGTATCCGCAGGCATGTTATATTGTCTGTATGATTTCTACAAAATCATCTGGAAATATTATATTCATGGGGAAGCGGTGACTGTTGCCGCCACAACTGCGGGTGACCTCGGCTCCCACTTCCGGGAACATTTTCTCTCCCCCTTAGCGCCCACACCTTCTAAGGAGCAGGTGCGCTTCACGAGAGCAGACCTGTGTCTGTTGCTGACAATCTGTGCTCTCTACAGCTTTTTTGCACTCTATGACCTGGGCGACCGCAAGGCTCCCGAGACAACCTACGATATGACACAGAATCAGGTCATTGAACTGGAATTTCCGGAAAATACAGTTCCCGTTACCCTGGCAAGTTACATCGCGCCCTGGCATCAGCGGCATTTTACGGCTGAAGTCCGTAGCTCAAAGGCCGAGGACTGGACGTATCTGGGCGAGATCATTCTGAATAATGTCTTCACCTGGCAGGATGTGTCTCTGGAAGATCTGACCCGGCAGGCAGGCGTAACAGATGCCCGCTGCCTACGTCTCACACTGACCGATACGGATGCGTCTCTGATCGAACTGGTCTTCACGGATGCGGACGGTGAAATCCTGCGCCCTGTGAATGCCTCTGCTTACGAGACTTTGTTCGATGAGAGCGATTGCTACCCGGAACGCTATTCTTTCCGTAACAGTATGTATTTCGATGAGATCTATCATGCCCGTACGGCTTATGAATTTCTCCACGGACTGCCCACTTATGAAAATACGCATCCGCCCCTGGGCAAAATTCTGATTTCTGTGGGTATCGCTATTTTCGGGATGAATCCCTTCGGCTGGCGGATCATGGGTACTTTATTTGGCATCGCCATGCTGCCCTTCCTCTATCTGCTGGGGAAGAAGATGACCGGCAATACCCCCGCAGCGGCTCTCGCCTGCTTCCTGTTTGCCTTTGATTTTATGCATTTTACACAGACGAGGATTGCAACGATCGATGTCTATATCACGTTCTTCGTGATTGCCATGTACTATTTTATGTACAGTTATTGCTCCATGAGTTTTTATGACACGCCACCACATAAGACCTTCCTTCCATTAGGATTGTGCGGTGTCTGCATGGGGCTTGGCATTGCCTGCAAATGGACCGGTGTCTATGCCGGATGTGGTCTGGCACTGCTGTTTTTCGCGCATTTGCTGCGTCGCTACCGGGAATACCTTTATGCCAAAGCACATCCCGGCAAAAGCACAAACGGTATCGATCATAAATATATAGTGAAGAATTTCCCTGACTATACGATCAAGACCATCGATTTCTGTCTGACCTTTTTCGTATTGATCCCGGTAGTGATCTATCTGCTGTCCTACCTGCCGTTTGTGAATACTACTCATCCCGGCCTGCTTGACCGTATGCTGGCGAACCAGACTTCCATGTTCAATTACCACAGTGGTCTGGAGGCGACACATCCCTACTCTTCCTCCTGGTATGAATGGCCGACCATGGTACGTCCGATCTGGTATTATTCGGGATATGTGACCGATGCAATCAAAGAGGGGATCAGCGCTTTCGGCAATCCTGTTGTATGGTGGATCGGTATTCCGGCATTTATTTACATCCTGTACCTGTTAATTCGCAATAATGCGTTTCTCTGTTCTCTGACAAGACACACAAAAACAGAGAGCTCCACAGATACTGCAATTACCCTGTCCCACAGAGAATATACAACAGCTGCTTTTCTGGCAGTCGGCTACCTGGCGCAGTACCTGCCCTGGTTCTTTGTCACCAGGATCACTTTCATCTACCACTATTTCCCCAGTGTTCCTTTTGTGGTACTGATGATCGTGTACAGCCTGATGCAGTGGAAGAAACATGTATCCGACCGCGCCTTTGTTATCGGCTGCTGCGCTTATGCCACGGTGGCGTTTGCCCTGTTCCTGCTGTTCTATCCGGTATTGTCCGGACAGCCGGTGGATGTGGATTTTGTAATAAAATACTTACGTTGGAGACCGACCTGGGTATTGATCTCGGGTTAAATGAAAGGCAAGAGACTATTATGACCATTCTTCTGAATACCATCTTCATTTTATTTATAGGAATATGGTTTGTTCGCTTTTTTGTTGAAATGGATGTTCCGGAAAAATACAGAGTTTCTCGATTTTTTCAAAATACAACAGACTATAAAGGAGAAGGTCTGACGAAAAAAGACGTTCTCCGGATTCTGTTTTTGGCTTTTCTGATCCGTGTACTGATATATTTTGCAAGTGTGCTTATCTATTTGGTGCAATCAGATTTTTTATCACATGCAGCTGCATTTTCCTGGAATGATTTTTTCAATCTGTGGAATAAATCTGATGCCCAGCATTATCTTGATCTCGCGGAAAAAGGATATGTCAATTGCACAGAAGTAACGGAATGGTCTGGCAGAGAAGAGCATCTATTTCTCGTCTTCTTCCCGTTATATCCCTGGTTCATCCGCTTCTTTCACTTTTTTGTGAACAGTTATGCTGTGGCTGCATTTGCTGTTTCCATCATTTCTTTTTGTGTGGGCTGTGTCTTTTTCTATGGTGCTGTAAAGGAGGAATACGGAGCTTCCATTGCCGAGAAATCATTGACTTTGTTATTGTTATACCCGTTTTCTTTTTTCTTCGGAGGAATCATGACAGAGAGCTTGTTTTTCTGTCTGATTTCTGCGGGTTTTTTCTATATCCGCAGCCATAAATGGCTGATTGTGGGGCTGATTGGGCTTTTAGCATCCCTCTGTCGTATTCAGGGTGTTATCCTTTTTGGCGTCGGTATAATTGAATTTCTAATATCTTCTCAACCAATTCGGATGATTGAGGAGGGGCAGTTCAAGGGCTTTCTGAAACACTTTTTTACAGAGACCGTCTGGCTGTTTCTGATTCCCATCGGGAACCTTGTGTACTTAGAGCTTAATTATCAGATCACCGGCAATGCTTTTCAGTTCACTGTTTATCAGGAGAATCACTGGTATCACACCGCTACCTGGTTCACAAATTGTGTGGCGGAAATTATGCGTTATATTTCCGGTCAGGTCTCCGATACCACGCTTCTCATATGGTATCCTGAACTGATTCTGTTCGTTGTGGCTGCTGCACTGCTTCTCTATTCTCTCCGGACCCAGCCGCTGAAATACAGTGCCTATCTCCTGGTCTATACCCTAATCAATTACTCTGTCACATTTCTGATCAGTGGTGGGCGGTATATGCTGAATGCACTTCCTCTTTTTTTCTTTACCGCTGCATTACTTAATAAACACAAACTGTTGTATCCATTGCTGTGTTTTGCATCAGCTTTATTATATGGGATTTACTTTACTGCTTTTCTCATGGGTGGTGCAATTTATTGATTTTGTCCCTATTTACATTTGTGTGTCTGATGTATCAACAGTATAATTATACATTTCACGAATTGCGTATGCAATTAGAAAATCAAGTAGTCCAAATTCAAATACAATACCATAAGGCTTTCCAGATAATCTGGGAAACAGTAGTAATGATTAGTGGCGTTTCGTACCAGTATCAAAAGCCTTTGACCATATATTTACAGACCAAGAGCTTTACGAAGAATACAACCTTACTGATGAAGAAATAAATATCATAGAATCAGTCATCAAAGAACGAAAATAACAATACCAATACCCTTTGTCATGTGGTAAAATAAAGAAAAACCTATTATGAAACCTAAGGAAGGATTGGGCATGAAAATTTTGAAAAGTATTCTTAATTATATTCCATTAGCCACGTTTATCATATTTGTGGTTACTGATGGAATTATTTCTTTAACATCGGCATTAATTTTTGTTATTTCCACGATTGGTCTACTGATTAATTGGAAAAGAAAAAAACCAGCGATGAAGAATTAAGAAAATTCCAATTTATCAATTACAGGTGACATTGAAAGAGTCAGCCCATTCAAGGTGCTGGCTCTTT
>ENA-OOXM01000194-OOXM01000194.1-human-gut-metagenome-genome-assembly--contig:-NODE-194-length-57687-cov-8.026322_pt1 | contig 57687 bp, 49 predicted proteins | sample MGYA00241589_ERZ501347 | MGnify/ENA primary metagenome ERZ501347 (study PRJEB25962, sample SAMEA2042832) | human gut metagenome | biome: human gut; feature: human-associated habitat; material: faeces...
TCTATGGTGTACGTACACTCGCTACGACGTTCGTAAGTTTCGCCATACTCTTCGTCGGTCCACTCCTCTGAGCATCAAAACTTTTCAGGTTACTCCAAAAACCTTGCCGCCGGGTTGCCTCTCCGAAGTCGGGCAACCTGTTCTAACCTTGTGGTGTTCTTGGTCTATTCCTTGTACTTTATGCCGTATAATCTTATCTTGTTGTACAGCGTGGTACGTCCGATGCCGAGCAATGCCGCAGCCAATTTGCGGTTGCCTTTCGCCTGTTCCAGCGCACGGATAATCTGTTTCTTTTCCATATCGTCCATTTCCAGTGAAGCGTCAGACGTCAGCGGCATTTCATCGAATTCCAACGTGTCCGCCGTGACCGTATCGCCCTCGGTATGCAGCACCGCCAAATGCACGACCCGTTTCAGCTCTCTCACGTTGCCGCCCCACGTATAGGCAAGCAGTCGTTTTCTTGCCTCCGCGTCAAAGCCTTTCACCTGTTTGCCGAACTCCTTGTTGGCAAGTTCACGGAAGAACTCCGCAAGCGGCATGATGTCCTCACAGCACTCACGCAACGGCGGTATGTTCAACGTGTATTCCTTTATCCTGTGGAACAAGTCCTGACGGAAACGCTTTTCGGCTACTGCTGACTGCATATCCTCGTTGGTAGCGGCAATGATGCGCACGTCAGCAGTCTTTTCCTTGTTGCCGCCTATGGGTCTGTACCGTTTGCTCCTTGCGTGTATCTTCTCGGCGATTTTCTTTGCCCTGTTCCCCGATTTTCCCTACCTTCGCCGAAAAAATCAATTATGCCTATATCAACCATCAAAGCCCGATTGCCATATGATGCGGCTACCATTTGGCGCATCATTACTTCTTCCGACGATTATCGTTGGCGCAGCGACATAGCACGAATCGAAAAATTGTCTGACAAACAATTCATGGAACATACCCACTCCGGTTATGCCACGCTATTTACAATTACTATTTCCCAACCTTTTGAACGATATGAATTTGATTTGGAAAATGAAAACATAAAGGGACATTGGTGCGGTTTGCTTTCCGAACGAAATGGTCAAACCGAAATCATATTCACTGAAACCGTTTTCGCCAAGAAATGGTATCTGAAGCCATTCGTCAAAACATATCTTCGAAAACAGCAATCCGTTTACCTGAAAGATTTGCGTCAAAAACTTTTGGAAACAGTGCGATGATTCTATAAATTCTTCCAATCCGCCCCGATAACCGCCGCCGACTCAGTCGACAGCACGAATCCTACAGGAAAAGCACTGTCGATTCAGTCGACAACGCCAATCGGTGCGGAGAAACCTTGCCGACTCAGTCGACAGCACAAATCCTACAGGATAAGCGTTATCGACTCAGTCGGCAGCCTTAATCCGCCAGGATTAGCCTTGTCGACTGGTTTTCCGGCAATCATTTGCATTTGCAAGGAGAAAATACTAAATTTGTCAACGAAAATTTTCGTATCATCCTTAAAATTGAAGCGTATGAAACAATTATCAATATTGAATATTGCCCGCCTTCGCACCGAGGAGTCGTTCGGCTATCAGAAACAGGTCGTGGCGGAAACGGCGAACCTGCCTATCGGCGAGGAGACAGGAACCCCAAGCGAGATAAGCCAGCTGTCCGCTACGAATCCCGTGTTGGAGGCAAAGGTTAACGATTTCACCACCGCTGTCGATGCTTTCGACGATGCGTTGAAGGCATCCTCCACGAATCCCGCCACCGCCACGGCGACCGCGACGGATGACGCGCGTGACGCATCTTGGCGTGGTGCGAACAATTATGTGACGGCGATGTGCGCCCATCCGACCGCCGAAGTAGCCGCCAATGCCGCCGAAGCGAAATCATTGTTCGACAAGTATGGCGACCCCACGAAGCTGGCGCAGACCGAGGAAAGCGGTGTATTACACAATCTGTTGCAGGACTTGGAAGCTCTTGATTCAAGCAAGCGCACCGCGTTGAATCTTGATGTATGGATTACGGATTTAAAAACGAAAGAAAACGCTTTCCTTGCCGCAGCCGCCCAGCGCACGGAAGCCGACGCTGCCCGTCAGGTGGGTATCGTGAAGGAAACCCGCACCGCCGCAGAAGCCGCTTACCGTTCATTGGTTGATACCGTCAATGCGTTGGCAATGATAAATGGTGATGCGGAATATGCTACTTTCATCGACCACGTGAACGCGATGATTGAGCGTCAGAAAGCTATCTCAAAAGCACGCACTACGCGGGCGAAGAAGGAGGATGAGAAGCCGGGCGAGCTTTGATTCGTTGAGTAAGAATTAGGATTAGCCCCTGCAAGCCCCTACAAGCCACAATGCGTTTGCAGGGGCTTTTTCTGTAAACGGGTAGCACGTTTAGCTACTTCTGGCAAGAGATTCACTAAAAGGCTGTCGGCTTCTTCCTGCCGCTCAAATACCGACATGATATGCCGCAGATGTTCCTCTTTGCTTGCCAGTAGAGAGCGAAGAGTGTCTATCTGCACTGGATACACATATGCTGCACAATGGAACTTCAATGCTTGTAACAGACTATCTGTACACAGACGTTGGATACGGTAATGACTACAGTCTGTTCTGTGCCAATCAATGACACTCTCTCCCAACATGGTAAGCCGAGTGATATATCGATGGACATTGTGAATATCACATATAGCTTGTTGTATTTCGCTGTTTTGTAAATCAATTTCTGATATTCGATGTCGTTCACGTACCAGAATTGATGCCATAAAACCAATAAGTACAATTAAGATAAAATATCCAACTAACACTTTATACCGTAAATTCATTTAAGAATCTATCATTTGAAAGATGCCTGCTCTATAAAAACAGGCATCCTATTGATTTTTATACCGCTTTTACAGTTTCCAACCTGAAATTTGTTCCTGAATATTCCATAGTTGGGCATACAACCCTTCGGCCTGCATCAATGTTTCATGCGTACCTTTTTCCTTTATCTGTCCGTTATCCAACACAATAATTTGGTCTGCCCCCTTAATTGTTTTAAGTTTATGCGCAATGGCAATGACAGTATGCCCTTTGATGAGTGCATCTATGGCTTTCTGTACTTCCACTTCATTTTCGGGGTCAAGTGAGGCGGTCGCTTCATCAAGCAGGATGATTTGTGCGTCTTTCAGCATGGCACGGGCTATGGATATGCGTTGCTTTTCTCCGCCCGAAAGGGTACACCCGCCTTCGCCTACCAAGGTGTCATATCCTTTGGGCAACCGCATGATGAAGTCATGGCAACAGGCTTTTTTAGCTGCGGCTATAATTTCTTCTTCCGTCGCGTCAGTTTTACCAAAGCGGATATTATTGCGTATGGTGTCCTGAAACAGATAAACATCCTGAAATACCATAGATATGTGGCTCATCAGACTTTCTGGATTTATCTCATTCATCGGAACACCATTGAAAAAGATACATCCTTTCTGTGGGTCGTAGAAACGGGCGCAAAGCTTCATCACCGTACTTTTCCCACTTCCAGAAGGACCTACAAGAGCCGTCAAAGAGTTTTTGGGAAGCGTAATGTTTATATCATGCAACACTTCCTTGTCTTGATAGGCAAACGATACGTGTTCAAACCGGATATCGCCCGCTGCCGGGGATTGCCGTTCTCCTTTCATCTCCGGCTCGTTCATCAAGGAAAGGATGCGTCCACCGGCAATGGAAAAATAGCGGAACTCGGTAAAGTTTGTCAGTGCGGAAGTCAGCGGGTCGAACACACGAGAACCGACCACAAGGAACAGCACAAATACAAGGATTGAAAGTTTTCCTCCCAACAGAAGATAAGTTCCACATAATACCATCATTGTCAGCCCAGCACGTACCAAAGTGATGCTCAACAAGACGAACGGGCCTAACAAGGCTTCCTGACGGATGCAAGCACGGCGAAGTTCTGCAAACGCATCGCGTAACCTAACAAAGCGGTCACCTATCAGATTGTACGCTTTCATTACCCGAATACCCTGCAAGTATTCTTCCAACCGGTTCCCTGCATTGATTTTCGCTTGAATTTGCCTGCCGCTTAGACTTCGTTGTGCTTTTGTGCTTGCCCACAGGACAAGCATGGCAAACGGCAAGGCCGCAAACATACTGACCGCCATCCTCCAATCTATCCATACAAGCGAAGCAAAAGCCAGTACGGGCATGACTATGGCACCCATAAGTTGGGGCAGGTGATGCGAAATTCCGGTTTCTGCCATCATGAAGTCCGTAACAAGCATGGACGACAAATCACCCGGATCACGTTTCGACAAAAAGCCCAACGATAGTTTCCGCAAGTGCTCCGCCAGCGACAAACGCCCGGAAGCACTCATTTCGTATGCTCCTCTAAAATTGGCTCGGTAGGATGCCCGTTCTGCCAAAGCCATGACCAGCATATAAACAGCCATAATGCCGAATATCCACCACAGGCGGGTCGTGTCAAGCGGCTGTCCGCTCCCGTCAAATGCACTGAAAATGATACGTATCGCTTCTATAGAAAGACAAAACGGTACTATATTCACTAAGTTGGCAAGCATGGTGTAACCCACCGGCTTGTAAAGTCTTTCCGTGTGACCTATTGTAATATTCTTTATTGCATTCATATCTTATTTTATTTATATGCTATAATATGTATTTCTTCCTTTTTACGGATTGTTCTGATGGATGAAAATCCGACTTCATGCAACCGTTCTTCCAATTCTGCCGGAGTATAGACAACCATACCATCTATCCGTTCCGTCCACATTTTTCCAAGTTCGGGGTCGCTCGCTTCCAGACTAATAAGGAAACGACCTCCTTCTCGGAGAACACGCGCCACTTCAGACAACGCTATGTTTACAGGCGACCAGAAATAGACCGTTTCAAAAGCCGTGATAGCATTAAAGAATCCATCCTCATAAGGTAATGAACAAACATTCCCTTGTTGTATGAAACATCTTTTATTCAAGTCTTTTTCGTTGTACTTTTGGGCGAATGAAACACTTTCTTCTGACAGGTCTATGCCGTAGATATTTCCTTTCGGACATAAATTCAATAAACGTTTCAAATTCGCACCACCGCCACAGCCTATATCAAGAACATTCCAATTCGGCTGCCATTCCACTTGCTTCATGCCACGATTAGCTAAAGATGCATGAAAACAATTCATTCCTCGCAAAATCATCCGTCCCCAAAATCCTTGCGGACAACTTGTGTTTTGCAAGACCTTGTTTAAGAAATTCTTCTTTCTCATATTGCTTTTAGTTTTTGTTCAATGTCCAATGGTATGCGCTCGTATAGGCATCCCACATATTTTTATATACACCCTCCGTCACGGACAGCTGTTCATGCTTTCCGCATTGCACAATGCGTCCTTCTTTCATGACGACAATCTGATGTGCGGAGATGATGGAAGAAAGGCGATGGGCAATCACAATGACCGTTTTATCCTTTATCAGTGACTGCAAAGCCATCTGCATTTTATGCTCGTTTTCAGGGTCAGCGAAGGCAGTGGCTTCGTCCAACACCAGTATCGGAGCATTCTTCAATATGGCACGAGCTACACATATCCGTTGGGCTTCACCGCCGGACAGGAATACACCTTTATCGCCTATCCTTGTTTCGTAGCCTTGCGGCAAACGCTCTATGAAATCGTGGCATTGGGCAGCTTTCGCAGCGGCTATCACCTTTTCTTTCGTGGCATCAGGAGAGCCTACGGCGATGTTCTCATAAAGAGTGTCGTAAAAAAGGAAAGTGTCTTGAAAGACGAATGAAACCATATCCATCAGTTTTGCGGTAGGTATTTGGCGTATATCTGCACCGCCTATACATATTTTCCCTTGCTCCACATCCCAGAACCGGGGTATCAGGTTGGCAACCGTTGATTTGCCGCTTCCTGACGGACCGACAAGGGCGGTTATCTTTCCTTGTGGAGCTTTGAAGCTGACATCACGCAAGGCTTCCGTTCGTGTTCCCTGTTCCGTGTTTTCGTAGAAGAATGATACATGACGGAACTCTACATCGTAAGCAGCAGGCACTTGCGGATGTCCCGGCTCCGGCACAGGTTTCTTTTCCAGTATGCGGTCAATGCGGTTTACTCCTTCATCGATGTCGCGCGTATTACCTCCCAAGAATGTCAGTTTATAAACGGGGGAAGCCATACCCGGTCCCATGATAATGAAGAACAGCCATACTACCGCCAATGACAAGGATTGCGGACTGGCTTGCATCAGCAAGATGCCCATAGGAAGAATAAACGTTACCATCGAATTGAGCAAGACGGTAAAGGCAATCATCCCGTTCTGGTAGGTGTCACAGCATTTCAAGGCGAATGTCTTGTATGCCTGAATCTCGGCATTGAACTGACGGAACGAACGGACGCTTTGCCCGAATATCTTGACGACGGGCATTCCCCGTACATACTGCACAGCTGATGCGCTCATTTTTTCCTGTGCATCGTAGTAGATACCCATGAACTCCCTTGCCCTTTTTCCCATGAAATTGGAAAATTGCAGGAATAAGCTAAGCACCACAACGGCCAGGCACACGACTGTCAGCCACACATCCAGCGAGAAAAAGATGACCAGCATTACCACTACCGTTGCCATTACATTGACCAAATCCGGAATGGTATGGGCGATGAAGCCCTCTATTTTCTCGATATTCTGGTCCATTGTTTTCTTGATGGCTCCCGTAGAGGTATTGTTCAAATATCCCAAAGGCAGTTTGCCGATATGTTCAGACAGACGGACACGCAACCCATACAAGATACGGAATGCAGCCACATGTGAGGACATCAGGGCGGCATAGAGCAATATCAATCCGCCAACAAGCCCTCCAAATGCAATCCATCCCCAACGCATCATGTCCGTTCCGTCCAAAGCGGAAAGATTGGAGCCATTCGACAGCAACTCTTTCAAAATTTCATAAACTGCCCAATAAGGCACAAGCATACACACCGCGCTGCCAGCCGACAGCAGACCTGCTAATATAAGCAGACCTTTCCTTTGTCCCGCTATCTCGAACAGACGGGACAAACCTTTTTTCTTTTTTGATTTTTCCATTGTTATTACGCTATTTTGATGTGATTTTATATCCGAGCAATGAACTGAATTTGTAGCAGAGCCAAGGGATGCGCCCCAATATCTGCCCGAAGAAGAATCCCCAGCGTGAACGGAAGAACTTCATATAGTTAGCCTGTTCAATGAGCTTTAAAGACGGTTCCCATTGTTCCACCACATACCCGTTGCTTATGCCGGAACGGATTTGAGCCTCGTGTTTGCGGAGCGAATCGGGCTTCACACCATGTCGGCTCATTATCGTGCCGCACACGTCAAACCACAATTCACCTCCCCCGAAACGGTTTGCCACGTGATGCAGGAAGGATTTTACTTGCTTCTCGTAGAAGTACATCAGTACCCCCTCCACGATGAAGATAAATTCTGCTTCGGGGTGTTTCCGGCGCAGGTCATCCATCCAGTCGGTCTCCAACAAAGACGCTTCAATATAGACATTGTCCGGCTGTTCGGGTATCAATTCCCGGCGTAGAGCAATGACCTCAGGCAAATCCAAATCATAAAAGACTGCTTTCTGACTTCCGATACGCTGGAAACGGGTATCCAGTCCACATCCCACATTGACCACGACCGGATGCGAATGTGCTTTAATAAATCGGCGCACAGCGCAGTCAAAATACCATCCACGCACCACACATCCCACTTCGCTCAACTTTGCCCCGTCGAACTGGGAATAATCGTATTCCAAACTGTCCGCCAGCCATTCCGCAGCCTTGTCATACAGGATGGGATTATTCCGGCGACTTTCTTGGGCTCTCATGTATAGCGGAATAAGCAATGTTTCCGCTACAATACTCTTAAACTCGTATTTCTGTCTCATATTTTTGGAGTGTTTAATAGTGAACGATATTCAGAATTGTTCATAAAAAAAGGAGGAAACCTCCGTGAAGATTTCCTCCTTGCCAACCGTTCTGATGCGGTTGAATGTTCGTATGTACGTTGTCTGTTCATATCTTAATAATAGCCCTCCAACCTTGGATTTCAAACAGAATATAATCGTGCAAAATAGCCTCCATTTCTTGCCGGGGTACGGAATGCATCAATAGTTCCTCGAACATCGTGAACATCCATACCGTATGCAAATGAATGATAAAATCGGACACAGCCGTATTGATTTCGGGATGTTTCCGCTGCATGGACGCGAACCACGCCTTAACCAATTCCGTGGAACGGTCGGTATAATTTTCACGGAAGCGTTCCAATGAAGAACCTTGCGCACGGAACAACAGTATTTCCATTAGCGAACGGTGTTTGTCTATAAGCGAAACATATTCGTCAATGCAGGATTTCAGGTATTTTTCCGACCGCATCATCATAATATCTTCGCCCCGTATGCCGTGGTGTTCTTGCAGCATGGCTTCCAAAGCGCACAAAACAGGACGGACCACTTCACGGAATAATTCATCTTTGCTTGTGAAGTAGTTATAGATATTCCCAACACCAACACTCGACAATTCCGCTATTTCGCGCATGGAAGTCTTGGAATAGCCTTTCTTCTCGAATTGCTGTCTGGCAATCGTCAATATCCGACCCCTTATGTCCTCTTTCAGCACTTGCATTTATAACGAACAATGTCTGTTTTTAATTTTTTGCAAAGGTATAAGGCTTGAAATTGTCGTGCAATACCTATTTTTAGGGATTTTGCGTCTTCCAAAACATGGGGAGCGAACCGTTTCGGTATGCCCGAAACACAAACCTGCTCCCCATCAAAACTTCTCCTTGATGGGTCGAAAAAAACGGATAATCCAAAATGTTCCAATATCCGTACGGCAAATTCCGTGGGCTTGGAGGTTGCCACATAAAGATGCTTGCCTGCTTCACACAATGTCTTCAACATCTCCGGGATACCGGGATAGGCTGTGTTCTCGCACCAACCTTTCTCGGAAAAATATTCACAGTAATATCTTACCGCCTCGTCCGCCTGTGCATCGGAGAAATGATAAAATTCTCTGAACGAATAGGTCAATGGCGGTCCAATGAACGGGGTTAACTTATGCAAATCGTTTTCAATGATGCCATAGCGAGATAAGGCATATTGCACACTGTGGACTATACCTTTGAATGAGTCGGTCAGCGTGCCGTCCAAGTCAAATAGGATATGATGTTTGGAGCTCATATCTTACTTTCCTTAAATGTAAAACTGACCAGCAAGGACAAGGCAATGAAAGTCAGTCCCGCTATGGCTATTCCCGTCCATTGAAAATGCTCCCAGCAGATGCCGGCTACAAACGTTCCCACAGAACCGCCAAGAAAATAAATGGTCATATACAGCGTGTTTACACGGTTGATGGCTTCGGCGTCGAGCGTTACCACACTGGTCTGATTAGCCAAATGAATGCTCTGCATCCCCGCATCAATCAGGAGAATGGCAATGATGATGCCTGCGTAGCTGTCGCCGCCACACCATGCCGTCAGCCAAGCCACCAGCATAACGACTCCGCCTATGAGAGAAAAACGTCTGGCTCCATAAATCGGAATATATTTACTGATGAATACCACTGTAGCAGCTCCTGCCAATCCGCAAAATCCCAATGCCCCTATGACATCATCTCCAGCAAAAAAAGGGGCTTGCTTCATCTTGAAGGCAAGGCAACTCCATAAGGCAAAGAAAGCACCATAAGCTAATGCCGCTCGGGTAGAAGCGATGCGCAGGTAGGGATATTTTCGTAGAATATGCCATAGCGACTTCATCAGTCTCCCGTATGTTACCTTCATTTGTGCAGGCAAAGCAGGAAGCACTTTGTACATCATCAGCCAGCAATATGCCATCAGCCCGGCTGCTATGAAATAAACCATACGCCATCCCCAGGCATCGGCTATCAGCCCGCTCAGAATGCGTGACCCCAAGATTCCTACCAGCAGGCAGGACTGCATAATGCCTACATTACGGGTCTTATGACTTGGTGCTGAATGATAGGACACAAATGGTATGAAAAACTGCGGCATAACAGAAGTTGCTCCAGCTATCAGCGATGCCACCCACACAATACGGATGTCCCGTGCCATACCAATAGCAAGCAGAGAACAGGCAGCGAGAACGTAATTGGTTAATATCAGCTTACGGCGTGAAAGCAGGTCTCCCAATGGAATTATAAACAGCAGACCAAGCATGTAACCGACTTGCGTTAATGTAGCCACCACATTGGCGGACAAATCATTTACTTTGAAATCAGCAGCCATACTGCCTAACAAGGGCTGGTTATAGTAACAGTTGGCGACGGACAATCCGGTTGCAATGGAAAGCATGACCAGCAACGAAGCCGGAATACCCTGGTTGGCTTTCAATTCATATTTCATGTATTCCCCTTTCAGTAAGAAACAATCTTCAAACCTATCAAAGACGCTATCAACGTGAACAGGAAGAAAAGGCGTATCGGTGTGGCCGGTTCCTTAAAGACAAAAATGCCTATCAGGACCGTACCTACCGCCCCAATACCCGTCCAAATGGCATAAGCTGTGCCTAACGGCAATGTTTGCACGGCTTTGGCAAGCAGCGTCATGCTTAATATTGTGGAGATAAGAAAACCTCCACCCCAAAGATAGAACTCGAAACCGGATGCGGCCCGAGTCTTCCCCAAACAAAAAGTCAGGCTTACTTCAAAGAGTCCGGCCAATAATAAGATAATCCAATTCATAAAAAATCGCCTTGAGTAAATTGTGTGACATTTTTATCTAATTATACGGTAATACCCTTCTTTTCGTGTGACGGCAGGCGCTGGTTTGCCATCAGGATAGCCCAATGCCAAAGCACCGATGCCCATCAGTCCGTCAGGCAGCCCCCATGACCTTATCATCTTTTTCCCTTCATCTGTGGTGAACATTTCTTTCTCTCGATGAATCCAACAGCTTCCCAAGTTCAAGGCATGAGCTGCAAGCATCATATTTTCAAGCACACAAGTTCCATCCTCGATAGCAGTATGAGCATTTGAGGGAGCAAAAACCAATACATAAGTGGGAGCATCGTAAAAAGGATTTGATTTGGATCCAATTACTGCCGCATTCATTGCAGCCAGTTTTTTGCGCTGCTCTTTATTCTGCACAGCTACGATAAACGCACTTTGGCGCCCTCCTGCTGAAGGTGCGTAAGTTCCTGCTTCAAGTACGGCATCCAATTCCACATGGGAAATTTGTCTGTCCTGAAATTTACGACAACTGCGTCGCGTTTTAATAATCTCCAAAAAATCATGTTCCATATTATTCCGTGTTAAAGTTCGATGCAAAAGTAGGTACATCTTACACTAAACCTTTTTACATTTGGCAAAAAATGATTTCGCATTTGACAAAAAGAGACATGCTTCCTGATTTATGACGCATCTTTTTGTTACCTTCGCAGGGTGATAAGTGTTGATGGAGTATGGAACTGGAACAGATTTTAAGTTTAAGATACCCTCTGCCTGAAGAGTCTTTAGACAAATTGCATCGTTGTATGTCAGAGATTACATTGCCTAAAGGATTTCATATATTGGAAATAAACAAGGTAGAGAAAGATATATTTTTCATTAAACAGGGTATTGTCAGGGCTTTTACTTATGTTGACGGAAAAGAAATTACGTTTTGGATAGGCAAGGAAGGTGCTACCATTGTTTCTATGAAAGGATATGTAAACGACGAGGCTGGATATGAGACAATGGAACTGATGGAGGATTCTGTTCTGTATGTCTTGAAGAGGAAGAAATTGCAGGAATTGTTTTTGGAAGATTTGCATATTGCTAATTGGGGACGACGGTATGCGGAAATGGAACTTTTGGAGACTGAACAACGATTAATCTCCATGCTCTCAGCTATCGCCTCAGAGCGTTACAGGCAACTGGTTGAGATGGATCCGGAACTCTTGCAACGGCTGCCATTGGGCAGCATAGCCTCGTATCTTGGCATTACGCAGACAAGTTTAAGCAGGATAAGGTCACGAATGAAATAGCTTTATTTACAATTTAGCTTTTGCAACCATTTTGCAGTGTCACTTCATATAATAACGCCACAGGCTTCCATACCGGTGCCAAATGCTTCCACGCAGGCACAAAGTGATTGACTTTTGCCAACCTTGTCTTTACTTTGCGTTGCCATGCAAAACGATATTCCCGGAGTGTGAAGGATTGGGACAGCAAAATGCCACAAGCTGCCACCTAATCGCATATCCATCTCATTACGGAGAATACCGCTTTACTTTGCAGGCAAAAACCGAGTATCAACACTAAAAGCAGTATCGACAATGGAAATTTTGATTATTCAGAAAGAGGCGTTCGAGGAAATGGCAGCAAAGTTCAGCCGTTTCGCGGAACGTGTGGATGCCCTCCTTACCAAGCAGGGCGGCAAGTCATTAAACCGCTGGATGGACAACCCGGAAGTCTGCCGACAGCTCAACATCAGCCCGCGCACGTTGCAGACGCTACGCGACAACGGCACGCTGGCCTATTCGCAGATTAACCACAAGGTATTTTACAAGCCGGAGGATGTGCTGAGCATCGTAAAACTAATTGAGGGCAAACGGACGGACAGAGCCGTCTGATTATTATTGTCTTACTACTAAATCCAAAGTGACAATGAGTGAAATGATAACCAAGAACCATGCGCTGGTCGCCCAATTCGGCGACACGCTTGACCGTCTGCTGGACGGCATCGAGAACTTTGTGGCAAACAGCCGTCCGACATTGGGCGGCGAACGCTTCCTGACGGACAGGGAGGTTTTGGAACGGCTGAAAGTGAGCCGCCGTACCTTGCAGGACTACCGAAACAACGGGGTGGTGTCCTATTACCAGCTGGGCGGCAAAATCCTGTACAAAGAATCGGACATTGAGAGGATGCTTGCCGCCAATTACCGGGAGGCGTTCAGGCGTGTCGGTACATAATCTGCCATCCTATAATAAGAAGAAGCCGACAACGGAGGATTTATTTTCCCTGCCCGTTGTCGGCTCTTTTCTTTTCACCTTTTCTAATTGTTCACTCTCCGGCCATTATATGGGGAGAGCGAAAAGAAAATGTTGACAGGCTGTCTGTTGTTCATGGTCAGCCTGCCCATGACAAACCGCCTGAAAGCCATACATTCCTTAGTCCGCAGTCGGAAGGCGATGGTAATCACCATTTCAAGGCTGTACACATCGTAGCTTATCCCGTTGTCTTGCCTGATGTAGCGCATGGTATCGCTTTCAAACAGTTCCATATTCTTGTAGATGGCATGTACAGCCCTGCGGATGTCGCATCCGAATACATTGAACGCATCGGACATTTCCTGTTGTGTCATCCAGACGGGAACAGTCGGCATCGTGACCGTTCCGTTTTCAGTGATTGTGATAATTCCACGTTCCATTGTCATTCCTCCTTATCCGTTAAGATGTCCTTTGTTTTCTTTTCCCTTGACGCACCTGTTCCGTAGGCACGTCTGAAAGCCATCAGATTGTCCATGTCCTTTGAAATCTTCTTGTCCGTTACTTCCGCATACCGTTGGGTGGTTTTTATGCCGGAGTGCCCCATCATCTTGGCGATGCTCTCTATTGGTATTCCCTCCGAAATCAAAAAAGTTCCGAAGGAGTGCCTGCTTTGATGGTAGGACAAGTTTTCCTTCCGCCCTATCGCCACGCCCAGTTCGTGTATCTCGAACCACATCTCGTCACGGCTTGGAAGCGGAAACACGGGCCTGGTGTCGTCCATGGTGTTGTAGAGGTCGAGTATCTGTTCCGCTATCGGGTGCAAGGGGATGAACGCCTCCACGTTGGTCTTCTTCCGGTTGATGCGGATGTAACGCCTGCCGTCCGCCGTCCTGCCGATATGGTGCGGATGGAGCAACATGATGTCCACATACGCCAGACCGGTGAACGTCGAAAACAGGAATGCCCTCCGGCCCAGTTCCTGCAAGGGGTCAAGCATGGGTGTTTCGAGGATGGTTTTCAATTCCGCACGGCTGATGTGCCTGTGCTTCGGTGCAGGCTTTTTCTCGTATTCCATGTCCTCCAACGGATTGGCGCGGAGTATCTCGTAGTCCACGGCAAGGTACACCAGCTTGCTCAGCCAACACAGACACTTGTTCGTCTGTGACGGACTGAAGTTCTTGTAGCGTTTCAGAAAGGCTTTATAGGAATTGCCGAAATCCTCCGTGATGTCGGTGAACTCAATGTCCTCCTTGCCCAACGAGGTGAGGTATTCTTTCAGGTATTTCTGGTAATACCCCGAATGGCGGTATGTGGACGTGGAGTTTATCTCCTTTGAACGGGCAAGCAGCCGTTCACGTTCCCTTTCGCCCATCTGTAACAGCTTGGTGGGGATAACTGCTCTTTTCGCCAATGTGTTTTTCAGCAGTTCGGCGCTCACCACGTTCTGTTTCTTCAACGAGTCCTCATAGGCAAGTTCAACGGATTTGCGGAACTCCTGCAAGCGGTTGTTCTCGCGGACGGTGCGGATGGCTCCCGTCTTGCTGTTCCAGTCTTCCGGCCTGCAATAGATGCCCGTCGCCATCGTGGAACTCTTGCCGTCTATGGTGATGCGGCACAGGACGGCAGTCGTGCCGTCTGCCTTCACCTTGTTTCGGTTGATATACGGTAATATGGAAAATGTACTGCGCATAGTTATGATGTTTTTAGATTACTGATTTTAATTGGTTACAAAACAAGTTTCAAGTCTTTGGTCGCTTCGATGTATTTGTCCATGTCCTCAAATAGCTTCTTCGGGGTGACACGGGCATAGACCTGCGTGGTCTGGATGTCGGAATGGCCCAGCATCCGGCTGATGGTTTCAATCGGCACTCCGGCTTCCAGCGTAATCAGCGAGGCGAACGAGTGACGTGCCTGATGATAGCACAAGGTACTGCTCACCCCTGCAAGAACGGCGAGCGATTTCATGTGTCGGCGGAGGTTTGGATGGTATATTATCGGGAACAGCGTCGGGCGGTTGTCGTCATGGTATTTCTCTATTAGGGCGAGTGCTTCGGGCAGCAACTTCACGCTTGCCCGAAGCTCGTTCTTCTTGCGGCGATATTTCAGCCAGAGGCTCCCATCGTCGTCCGTGTAGAGGTTCTCACGGGTGACGCTCACCACATCCGCATAGGCGGTTCCCGTATAGCAGGCAAACAGGAAAAGGTCGCGGACGAGTATGTGTGTGGTGCGCCATGCGGGTATCTCCACATCACGGATTTTCTCGAAGTCCTCGCGGCTCAACGCCCTCGGTGTCCGCTCTGTCTTTTGAGGCAGAGTGAAATTGGCAAAATGGCATCTTTCCGCATATCCCTCCTTGTAGGCTATGCGGCATACCTTTTTCAAGATGGCGAGGTAATGGCGCACCGTGTCCACCGCCAAGCCTTTCACGTCCATCACATAGTTCTGGTAATCGTGGATGAACTGTTCAGTAAGCTGCCCGAAAGCGATGTCCTTCGTCTTGAACTGCCACGGGATGATCTCGCCCAATGTCTTTCTCATGTAGTAATAGCCGGGGTACGTTCCTTTGGCACGGTCTATCCCGATACGCGCCTTCAAGTCCTCGCAGATGCGGTCGGTCATCCGAAGCAGCGTCATCTGCGTTTCAATGCTGCCTTGGAACAAGTCCTTGACCGCCGTCGCGTCAAAGTCCCGCTCGCGCTCCACCAGCGTGTCGAACGCCGCATTGACCGCAAGCAGCAGCTTGTCCAGTTTTGCGTTGGTTTCCACCGCCTCGCGGCTCTTGCCGTCCAGACGGCTTTCTCGCGCGTTCCACAAATCCGGCCTGCACGACAGCTTGCATCCGAACTGCGCCATCGTACGGTTCACTGTGATACGACCCATTATCGGGGCTTTGCCCGAATTGTCCGTTCCGCTCTTTTTCAGGTAGAGCAGCACCTTGAATTTTTCTACTTTCATACGCTTACTGTTTTTGTTGCAAAATTAACTTATGAGTAAGCGTCCATTGATTTGCAGAACGGTGCGTATCAGCGCAATCGGCACGGGCGTACAACAATTTCATTTTCCGTGCGTTACCTGTCCTTGCTTCGGTAACTGACAGCTAACGGCTTGGTAACTGAAATGGTGCAATATTCCGCACTCCGTTGCGTTTCCGACATTTGGCAGAATAATGAAAAACCGCTCATTTCAAACGGGTTACGTTTTATCGTTACTTGTTTACCAACGGCTGCTTTGTGGGTTCTGTTCCATACAAGGCGGCACACGTTCGCGACGATGATGCTGACACTCGGAGCAGACTTATATATGACATCCAAGCTGCTCGGCCATGCTGACGTGAAAATGACACAGGTGTACGCCAATATCATCAACCAGAAAAAGGATGATGCGGTCAACCTGGTCAACGGATTGTTTGAGTGACCAATGATATACCATATCATGTCAAATTTACAAATTCATCGTTTGTTTCATATACTTCCATGCCTGGCTCTTCCGCCTGAAAGTAATAGCGAAGATGGAGGAACGCTTCCCTCACAAGGTCAAATGTCTCACTGCATGGGGCCCACGCTGTTTCTGTGGAAAACTTCAATACATCACCGTCCATTTCAAGTCCGTTCCAAGAGCCACGGCAACGTACATCGTTCCAATCCTTACCCAAAGCATCCACGAGACATCCCAGCCAAGTAGTCCCAAATCCGTTTTCTACTGAAGGTGTCTTACGCTCTTCCAGTCCTTTCATCAACTCATACAGTTGCTTCACTTCTTTTGCGTCGCCATCTATCACATACGCAGTACTGCACCAATTCGGCATAATCGTAATAATTTAATTGTTGAACATTGTTTTTGTTTTCCCTCTTATCGAAGCTCTTCCGGCTTCTTGTCGGGGAATGATTTTTATGCAGGACAGACAGCGAGCATAGGACGAACAAGACAAGTAAACAGTGACAGGATAAAGCGGAATACCCAAATCTTCGATTTGTGGAAGGCTGCCGTGAAGATCCGGGAGCCGTTAGCACAGCGGTACTTGGCGACCGTCCGTCGCTGTACCTTTGCATATGAAATTTCTCCGGCAAGGAAAGCCGGTGATGAGAGAGAATATCAATTTATTGAATATAGAAAAGGCAATATATATGACAATATGCCATTAAAAGTTAAATTATAATTGAATATTGTTACAACTGTAGAAATATTTATATATTTGTATATAAACACATATAAACAGAATATTATGAAATATTTTATTGCTCTTATCTTTACATTTTTTTCTATATATACCGTTTCAGCACAGGATAGCCAGCGGTGTATGGAAATAGTTAACATTGCTGTTGACGCTGTCAACAATCACTCGGTTGAAAATCTGCATGAACATCTTGCACCGGATTTCGTCTGTGCAGGTAAGAGCGGTCCAAGCGCTATCCAAGTTTTAGCGCAAATAATAACACAAATAGACGAACATATCTCTAATATAAATAAAATAGACGAACGGCAAGCAGATGCGACTTTGACTTTAGTATATGACTTCAATTACAGCAAACGACTGGGGCATAAAGAAGCAACCTTTATCTTTAATAGTGACAATCAGATAAAATAGATGGATCTGCTACCCGTAAAAAAGGTAGATATGAAAAAAGATTTTGAAACTCCATCCGATGATGTTATTACAGTACCAATGGAAATATCTGACGGACTTATTTTTGTTAAGGCAGAATTGAATGGTATTGAACGTGATTTTATCTTGGATAGTGGTGCGCCGAGTCTTTACCTGAACAGTAAATATTTTTCCCACAGTAATGATACAGTAAACTCAATAAGTGCACAAGGCGTAAGTTCTGGAATTTCGAGTCTAGATGTTTTTCGTGTCAACACTTTCAATTTTCATGGGATTCGTGCTGAAAATACAGACTTTGTAATGTCAGACATTTCTCACTTGTCAAAAGATCGAGAAATATATGGATTAATTGGTTATCAAGTGCTAAAGGACTACGATTGGCTATTCGATTATGAAGGGAAAACATTGACATTAATCAAGAGTGATAAAACAGAAAATTATATAAAGGAAATGAGATATAAGACCTATGAGGTTCCGATGCAGATGACCTCTGAAAAGTCGCACATTCCTTTTATCGAGACAAAGATTGGTGATATTACTCTCATGATGGGTATTGATTGTGGTGCTGCCGCTAACCTGATTGATGACTCAATGTTTAGTAAACTGGAAAAACGAATGTCAAATATTTCCACTACGGAATTGAAAGGAGCATCAAAAGAATCAACTACAGTAAAAAAAGGTGATATAAAATCTTTGAATATTGGCAAAAAACGCTTTAAGCACCTGCCAACAGTATTTAGTGATATCAGTCATCTAAACGCTCATTGGACAAACAAGATTGATGGACTTTTGGGTTATGAAATTCTATCACGACAAAAACTTATAATGAGCATCAACAACAAGAAACTTATTTTTATCGAATAATTTTTATATCATTATCATACATCAAGACATTCCGCTATTATCTTTGTTGCAATAATATATAATTAAAAGTACAAAGTAATGGAAAATTCATTTACCAGTTTTTTTATGCAATGATGTCAGAATATATGCTTAAAACTGTTATGAAGCGCACACACCACCCTGCCTCAACCATGGAGGGGTCTGAAGGATTTCAGGCAAAAGTACGAAAAACCGAGCAAGCGAACTTACAATTTTTCTTGACTCGATTTTGACAAAATATTTTCGTAAAAGAGGTGTAAATGAATGTTAAATAGGGCATATCTGATGGCATTCCGGGACATATAGGCTCTTCATATACCCCATTCCGTAGTCCGAAATAATACATTTTGCTTTCCGATATTGCCTATTTCGTGGTGCGATTAAGCCCATTTTAGGGTGCGATATGGTGCTTTTCAGCCTCTGAAATGGGCCATTTCGCAAGACGAAATGGTGTTATTTGCAATGCGGGAAAATACCCCTTAAATACAATTCATTGATATTCAATAGTTTATAAAAATCTCTTATTTTTCGCGTATTTGCGCCCGAAGGAAAGTCTGATGGTAAATACTCGCTTATTTTTCGGGGTATAGTGGAAAACTAAGAGCGAAAAATCAAAATCCGGTTACAATTTGAAAGTAGAACATACCGGTTTAAAACCAACCAATGGTTATACGTTCAGTGAGTTTCGTTTAAATGCCGTGCAGTCTCTCTTTCGTCTTTGCAAAAGGCATGGCAGACCAAGCTGAAACTACATATCGGGCGGAATGACGGCAAGAAAACGGGAGATACTGGATTAGCAATAACCATGACAAAAAACAAACGCTTAGGGTCTGACGATATGTTTGGGCTAAATTTCAGCGGACGTAAACAACACTATGCGTGATTGAACCCGCGGTTTTCCATAGAAATCCTTTCTCCTCTGAATTTCTGACGAGCCGAGGCGTGCCCCCGGAAAATGAAAGACTCTGCCGCCAGATGCACTCGCCCTACATTCATATAATGATTACGCAGGGCGACGCACACAAAAGAACCCGATGTCATACGGCGGCATCGGGCAACCGCTTAATGCCCGTCTGACGTTTTTTTGGCATCATCATGCTGGTCCGTCTCCTCTCCAAAGTTCAGCTGACCGTCGGCATTACCATATATGGCAGCCTTAAAACTGTCCCAATCCTGAAATCCTGCAAGCAGCGCAATGCGGTCGAGCGTCTCTTTCTTCGGTTTCTCCGTGCCCTTGATGTGGGCTGCGATTTTCTTTAGTACCGCCGGTTTCAACGCCTCGTCATTAAACTTCCTCTCAACGGCCTTGAGCAACTGGCTCAATTCCCAATGCTTTCTTTCCATATACTACTAACGTTTAAAACATACGGACAACCACACACGAAACCATACAACGGCCGTCATAGCCGACGCGATCAGCGGTTCACGGTCACAACAACCACGTGAACCGGCTCATTATCAGCACCTGCCGAAGACCCCGTGCAGCACTATCCATGGATGCAAAAATAACACAAACAAACGTTATTACAAAATAATAAGTGTGAAAATTGAGTCTGTCAGCTGCCACCGTCCGCCCTCTCGCCTTATATTTGCGTATATCATTAAAAATTAGTAACTTTGTATCTGTTTAAACAGATTATATTCTCAACATCATAACATGAAAGAATTAGCATTAAAGTACGGATGTAATCCAAATCAGAAACCGTCACGCATATTTATGGTAGATGGCGAACTGCCCATTGAAGTGCTCAACGGACGTCCTGGATATATAAATTTCCTCGACGCGCTCAACTCATGGCAGTTAGTTAAGGAACTGAAAGAAGCAACCGGCATGCCTGCCGCTGCCTCGTTCAAACACGTATCACCGGCTGGTGCCGCCATCGGACTGCCGCTGAGCGACACACTGAAGAAAATCTACTTTGTAGATGACGTGAAGGTGGAACTCTCACCTCTGGCATGTGCATACGCAAGAGCACGCGGAGCCGACCGCATGAGTTCTTACGGCGACTTCGTGGCACTGAGCGACACTTGCGACGTAGCAACAGCCACTCTCATCAAACGTGAGGTAAGCGACGGTGTGATTGCACCTGACTATACTCCAGAAGCTCTGGAGATACTGAAAAGCAAACGCAAGGGTACATACAACATCATAAAGATGGATCCGCTGTACGTACCGGAACCAATAGAGCGCAAACAGGTGTACGGAATAACATTCGAGCAGGGACGCAACAATGTGAAACTCGACGACCCGGCACTCTTCGAGAACATCCCAACAAAGAACAAGACATTCACCGAAGAGGCTAAACGCGACCTCATCATAAGCCTCATCACCCTGAAATACACCCAGAGCAACTCTGTGTGCTACGTTAAGGACGGACAGGCCATCGGTATCGGAGCAGGTCAGCAGAGCCGTATCCACTGCACACGCCTCGCAGGAAACAAGGCCGATATATGGTGGTTGCGCCAGCACCCGAAAGTAATGAACCTCCCGTTCGTTGACGGAATACGCCGCGCCGACCGCGACAACACCATCGATGTGTATATCAGCGAGGAGCACGACGACGTGCTGCGTGACGGCACATGGCAGCAGTTCTTCAAGGAGAAACCTGAAGTGCTCACCGCTGAAGAGAAGAAATCATGGATAGCACAGAACACTAAAGTGGCTCTCGGAAGCGACGCATTCTTCCCGTTCGGCGACAACATAGAGCGCGCCCACAAGAGCGGTGTCGAATACATTGCCCAGGCCGGAGGCTCGGTACGCGACGACAATGTCATCGAGACCTGCGACAAATATGGCATAGCAATGGCATTCACCGGTGTAAGACTGTTCCATCATTGATAAAAAAACATACGTTTCAGAATGAGCGACGAGATTGATGATATCATAAGCGGCGGCGGACTTGTTTTCAAGAAGAAAAGTTCCGGCCCGAAAGACGACGGCAAGGTGAAGACCAAAGCCAAGAAGAAAAAATACATAACCGGTGCGCACGGCAGCGGCTCTGCACGTCAGAAAGCCAAATACCGCGAGCAGAGGGCAAACAGACACAAGAGATAAGACTCGGTGTCAAAGCACGATGTTGTCATCATGCTCGGTATGAAACCACAGATAATACGATAATGCCGCGACCTGAATAGGCCGCGGCATTATTTGTATGGTACATTATTTTGTGCTGCTGACGCTGAAAACACATGGCACCAATACTGCGCCCGCCAGTCATGAAACATTCTTTATCATAAAGAGATAAAGCCTGCCGGCGTGAGAAAGAGCACGTATGGCTCTCTCATAAAATCCATATAGAGAAATTAAAAAGCCTTTTTCATGTCTTCATACGGTCCGTATAGCAGCATAAGGCGGGATTTATCACAGCCTCGGACGGGCAATGCCAGAAGCTCGGAAAACCTGCATCGCAGCGGGAAATATACTGAAACTACATGAGCCCGATAGACAATGGCATAATGTCATTATCTATCAGGCTCACATTAAAGCCGCATACTGCTGAATATTAAGTACGCGATGAGGATTTCTTTCCCTGCGCGTAGTAGTTCTTACGTGTGCTCACCTTACCGCTCTTATTAAGGACAAGCGTAGATTGCTGTAGTGTCTTGTTGGCGCAATCGAACACAACCGTTGGGTTAAGGCGCTTGCCTTTGAACGAGATTTCAAAATGCAGATGCTCTGTCGTTGCGCGTCCTGTACGGCCGGTGAGTCCTATCACCTGTCCGGCCTTCACCTTATCGCCCACCTCAACCAGATTTTTCGACTGGTGGCTGTAGAGTGTTTCAAATCCGTAGGCATGCTTTATCACTATGCAGTTGCCGTATCCGTAGTAAGGACCCGAGCGTGTAACGACTCCGTCAAATGCCGCAACAATCTCATCGTTCGGCTTTGTCTTCAGGTCGATACCGGCATGTCCGCGGCGTCCTCCGTATCCGCTTATCACCTTGGCATCGGGAAGCGGAAACGCCCAACTCTGATCGTCAAGCTCAGAAAGGTCGAGCTCGAACTTAGAATCGTTCTCAAACGGGTCTTCATCCATGCTCTCCGCCGCCATTAGTCTGTTGTTTCCGGCAGACGATGTTATGTCAACATATTTTCCGTTGCGCCGACATGTCAGCATCTGTTTGCGCAGACGATGACTGTTCACACTTATTATTGTTGACGGATTTATGCGGCATCCGTTCACCATTATTGAAAAATCGCAGTATGTCTTTCCGTCGCGTGAGCCCACAATGGCAATGGTGTGACCGGCCTTCACGCTCTGCCCCACCTTGACAAGATTGCTCTCATTGTTGGCATACACGGTTTCGAGTCCGTTGCGGTGGCGTATCACGATGACGTTGCCCATATCTTCGTGAGCCCTCGACAGCCTTACCACACCGTCGAACATGGCTTTCACCGCATCGCCTTCCTTTGTAGTTATTCTCAGAACATTATCATTCAATACAGTAGCCTTGCCCACCGGCAGCGGGAAAGAATACTCCTTCTCTCTAAAAGAAGAGAAATCCACATTGAAAGCATCCGAACGACTGAACAGTCCGGGCGTCTCAATGCTTATCTGCTGCTGCTCGGCTGCAGTGAACTTATGCTTCACCGGAGCTGCCGCAGTAAGGGTGACAACAAACGTTGCCAAAAGAAACAGGTGTCTTAGTCTAATCATTTTCAACAAGAATTATTCATAAACAATCAAACAGCCGAACAACCTCCGGAACTCTCAGCACCTTTATCCTAACGCAGATATATGGCGTTGAAAATGCGCCCAGACTCAGTTCCGAGTCTGCGGGCAGAGAAATAGTCGGCCACGTTCTCATAGGTACATATTCCACAAGAATATATATTGTCTGCACCGACACCGGATTCCAGCATCTGAATACGGTTGCACTCCGGAAGGTCAATGTGCCATTTGTTCTTCCTGCAACTTATTTTCTGCATGTCGAATCCGGCTTCTGAAAAACTGTCGAAAACCTCATCGCCCACCTCAAAACTGTCAAGCGATATGCCCGGACCTATGACTGCCTTCAGATTTGCAGCGTTGGTGCCGAACACTATGTGCATCTCCTTCACGGCCTTCTGCACTATGCGCGCCACCGTACCTCGCCATCCGGCATGTACGGCACACACAGCGTGACTGTCGATGTCGTAAAGAAGCACCGGTATGCAGTCGGCTGTAGAAACTCCGATGCACACTCCACGTACAGAAGTCATAAGTGCATCGACGCCCTCAAGCACCATACGCCTTGAGTTACTGCTCAGTTCAAGAAATTCAGGACCTATCACCCGTATTTCAGTACCATGTGTCTGGTGTGGCATTATGATGTTCTTAGCATCCATGCCAAGCTCCTCACACAATGCCTCGCGATTGCGAATCACAGTGTCGGCATCATCTCCGCAATATTCGTTAATGTTGAAATCGGAGTATGCTCCCTTTCCAAATCCACCATGACGCGTGGTACTGAAAGCCACGACTTCATCGGCTACATCATAATATTTTATGACTGGCGGGTTATTCATCAGTTTCTTCTTCGTCGTATTCAAAGTCGTCGAGGTCTTCTATCTCGTCCTCATCGACATATATAATATCGTCTGCGCCCTCGGCATGCAACTCGGCAGCGAAGCGGCTCATGTCCTTGTCGCGATGCACAAGATTGTCTTCCGATATGATGTCCTGCAGCTTGTTGCTCTCACTGTTGAGCTCGCGCCAGAGCACATCCTTCAGTTCGTTAAGTCCCATACCTGTGACCGACGATATGAAAACCACAGGCAGGTCTTCCGGCAATGTCTCACGCAGCATGCCGATAAGTTCCTCGTCGAGCAAGTCGCACTTTGTTACGGCAAGCACGCGGTGCTTTTCCAGCATGTCGGGATTGAATTTCCGGAGTTCGTTCAAAAGTATTTCGTATTCGCGTTTTATGTCGTCCGTGTCGCCGGGCACCATGAACAACAGAAGCGAATTGCGCTCTATGTGCCTCAAAAAACGCAATCCGAGTCCCTTGCCTTCGCTCGCTCCCTCAATGATACCCGGAATATCCGCCATGACAAACGACTGTTTGTCGTGATAACCAACTATTCCTAGCGACGGCTCAAGCGTCGTAAACGGATAGTTGGCAATCTTAGGACGTGCGCTCGACAAGGCTGAAAGCAATGTCGATTTTCCGGCGTTCGGGAAGCCAACAAGTCCAACATCCGCGAGAAGTTTCAGCTCGAGAATGATCGTCATCTCCTCCATCGGCTCGCCGGGCTGTGCGAAACGCGGAGTCTGGTTGGTCGCCGTGCGGAACTGGAAATTGCCGAGTCCGCCGCGTCCACCCTTCAACAACAGCACGACCTGGCCGTCGTAGGTGACGTCGCATACATATTTACCGGTCTCAGCGTTATACACCACGGTTCCGCATGGCACGTCTATATAGACATCCTTGCCGTCCTTGCCGTGACACTTATCGCGTCCTCCGTTTCCGCCATGCTCAGCAAACACATGGCGCTGATACTTAAGATGCAGCAGAGTCCAGTAATTGTGATTGCCGCGCAGGTATATGTTACCTCCACGTCCACCGTCTCCTCCGTCAGGTCCGCCGTTTGGCTGATACTTGATGTGACGCAGATGCATGGAGCCACGTCCGCCTTTTCCAGAACGACAATATATCTTTACGTAATCTACAAAATTGGATTCTGCCATATCTTATGTCTATGTTTTTATTTTGATTTATCCGAATCAGAGGCTGTCAATCACAGCGCAGATGTCAGCGAAAATGCGGTCGAGCTCGCCATATCCGTTGATGTGATGGTGCAAACCTTCTTTCTTATACCATTCGATGAGCGGAGCTGTCTGTGTGGTATAAACCTTCAGACGCTTGTTTATGGTCTCCTCGTTGTCGTCGGTACGTCCAGACTCCTTGCCACGCTTTATCAGACGCTCTACCAGCTTGTCCTCAGGAACATCCAGCTCAATCATTGCGGCAACGTTGTGTCCGCGTTCTGCGAGCATGGTCTTGAGAGCCTCAGCCTGCGGTATCGTGCGCGGGAAACCGTCGAAGATCACACCCTTGTGCTCCTTACCGAAGCTGTCATAGACACTCGCAAGTATGTTTATCATAAGCTCATCAGGTATGAGCTGTCCGTTATCAATGTATCCCTTTGCTGTCTTTCCCAGTTCTGTGCCGTTCTTGATCTCGTTGCGCAGCACATCACCGGTAGAAATATGATTGAAACCATATTTCTTGATCATCAGATCACTCTGAGTGCCCTTGCCTGAACCCGGGGCACCGAAAATTACGATATTCTTCATCTCTTTACTTTAATTGAAAAAATTTTATTTGTTTGAGCCGTCGCGCATCGCTCTGCACCTGCGTTCCGGCCGCATTATATCATTCTTCCACAATCGTGTATATGTCGCGCAGATTGCGTCCCTGCTGGTCATAATCGAGTCCGTAGCCCAATATGAAATCGTTAGGTATCTCCATCGCTACGTATTCCACGTTGAGAGGAACTTTCAGACGGTCGGGCTTGAGCAGAAGAGTACAGATGTGTATTGACTCCGGATTGCGCGTTCCGAGCGACTCTATCATACGTTTGATGGTCTGACCTGTCTCCACTATGTCCTCGACTATGATTACTGTGCGGCCCGTAAGGTCCTCGTTTATACCTATAACTTCCTTTATCTGGCCGGTAGAAGTAGTGCCCTGATAAGACGCCAGTTTCACAAATGATATCTCACAAGGAATGGTTATCATACGCATGAGGTCGGCGGCAAATATAAAAGAGCCGTTAAGCACTGCGAGCAACAGCGGATTCTTTCCCGCCATATCGGCATTTATCTTGTCTGCCACAGCCTTGACACGCTTCAAGATCTCAGCCTCCGGTATGGACGTTCTGAACGTCTTGTCCTTTATTTTGACTGTACTGTTCATGGTGTTTTATTTATATTTGTATAATATAGATGCGGCTCGGCAGTGTCAAGACATGCAAACCTTCGGTTTCCAGTCTTGCCGTTACGCTCGCCTTTCGCTATATTTGCCCGCAAATTTACAAAAAATATGGCGAACGCTGTAAGCTGTTAGCATTTATTTCGGTTTTTTACCGACAACGCGACATCGGGACACGCAGCAGCCCACTACAACACACACCGCACGAAACAACCATCAAACATTGTGCCACATGCAACGCAAGGAGTGCCGATGACATTCAAATAAAGATCATATTTTATTGTAAGGCACGAATTTATTTTGTATCTTTGCCCCATATGAAAATCTTTACTGGCTCACAAATACACGAGCTCGACAAATACACAATAGAGCACGAGCCCATCTCGTCAATCGATCTGATGGAACGTGCGGCAAAAGCTCTCACCGAGGCCATCACGGAAGAATGGACCGTCGGCAAGAATATCGTAGTGTTCGCCGGACCCGGCAACAACGGAGGCGACGCGCTTGCAGTGGCAAGAATGCTGCTCGACCGCGGATATGATGTTGACGTCTATCTGTTCAACATCAGCGACCACCTGTCTGAAGACTGCGCCACCAACCGCGAAAGACTGACAGGACACAAGCGTGCAAGCAAGTTTACAGAGGTGAAGATAAACTTCGATCCACCGAGACTCGACGAGAACACGCTCGTAGTAGACGGTCTGTTCGGCTCGGGACTGAACAAGCCGCTTACCAAAGGATTTGCATCTCTTGTGAAATACATCAACCAGTCGGCTGCTAAAGTGATAAGCATCGACCTGCCGTCAGGACTGATGACCGAGGACAACACATACAACGTGCGTGCCAACATAATAAAAGCCGACATCACTCTAACCCTGCAACAGCGTAAACTGTCGATGATGTTTGCCGACACGCAGCCGTTTCTCGGACAGGTGAAGGTGCTCGACATAAAGCTGTCTGACGAATACATAAGAAAGACAAGCAGCCAATACTGCACCACAGAAGCAGCTGATATAAAAAGAAACTTCAGAAAGCGCGACGCCTTCGCACACAAAGGCAGCATGGGCAACGCCCTGCTCATAGCCGGAAGCTACGGCATGGCGGGTGCGGCGGTACTGGCCGCGAAAGCCTGCATGCGCTCAGGCACGGGCAAGACAACCATCCTGACGCCCGAGACCAACCGCTGCATAATACAGACATCAGTACCCGAAGCGGTGTTGAGAATAGACCCTGACGAGCGGATATTCTCCGAAGCCATCGACACAGATGCGTTCGACGCCGTCGGGATTGGTCCGGGACTCGGGACAGACGAGGAAACAGCCGTGGCACTCATGTCGCAACTGCGGCGCACGAAATGTCCGGTGGTACTCGACGCCGACGCCCTCAACATAATATCCAACCACAGGACATGGATGCAGCATCTGCCTGCAAACCTCATCCTCACGCCACATCCAAAAGAGCTCGACCGCCTGTACGGCAGCACGGCTTCGAGCGACTACGACCGCCTCAACAACGCCCGTAACCTTGCAGAGCACCTCGAGGCATACGTCATACTGAAAGGACACTACTCCGCACTATGCACCCCCGACGGCAGCGTGACATTCAACACTACCGGCAACGCGGGCATGGCAACAGCCGGAAGCGGCGATGTGCTCACCGGCATCATCACCGGTCTGCTCGCAAGAGGATACGCGCGCAACCAGGCTTGCCTCACCGGTATGTACATACACGGACTTGCCGGCGACATAGCTGCCCGCGAAACGGGAGAAGAAAGTCTTATGGCAAGCGACATAATAAAATGTATTCCTAAAGCGTTTAAACAGATAACCGACAATTAAAACAATATGATAAAGATACTGTCAACCATTCTGATGGCGGCAGCGTTATGCCCCGCCTCAGCAGAGAACAAGGACGGCAACTTCACCTATTACCTTCCCAAGACCGAAGTGCGCGTCTCGTTGCTTATCGAGAAGACTACCTATACGCCGGGACGACTGGCCGACTACAGCGACATCTATTTCAAGACACGCAGCAAAAGCGATGCGAGCGTGAGCTACAGGATTGTCGGAGTGAACTTCTCGACAGTAGGAGTGCCTGACATGACCAAGCAGTATGACCTGGTGATAGACAAGAAGCACAGCATACTGAACATAGACTGCGACAAAAACGGAGTGCTGAAAGCCATCAACACAAACGGTCAGGACGTCACTCCGCCGGCCAAATTCAAACCGGCGCCACAGCAAACACTGCCCTCGCCCAACGACTACATGAGTCAAGACATACTCTCTTCGACCAATCTTCCGAAGATGGCGCAGATGGTGGCACAGGAAATATACGACATTCGCGACAGCCGAAACCAGCTCGCACGTGGCGAGGCCGACTTCATGCCTAAGGACGGCGAGCAACTGAAAATAATGCTCGCACAGATGAAGACGCAGGAGGACGCGCTGATGAGAATGTTCGAAGGCACAACCGTAACAGACACAACCGAAACCATAGTGTCGTTCGTTCCGGTGAAAGGACAGTCGAAGCAGATGGTGTTCAGATTCTCAAGACACTTCGGACTGACCGACACCAACGACCTGTCGGGCAAACCCTACTACGCCATAATAGAAGATGAGCAGATTCTTGCCGAGCCTCCTGTCGTCGACGAGAAGATAAAGAAGCAAAAGGACGATATGATAATAGGTATAAACCTGCCCGGAAAGATAAAAATAAAACTGAACGACGGCGACCGCACGATAGCCACATACAATACTTACGCCGCACAGTTCGGCAACGTGGAAACGCTCAGCGGCTCGCTCTTCGGCAAGAAACTCACATCGCAGATTGTGCTCGACCCTGCCACAGGAAGCGTGATAAGTCTCAAGACTGAGCCGTTGGAGTAAGCACGGACTGCCAACAAAAAGAAATAAGGAACGGAAAACCGGAAATACATACGGACCGGAAAAGAGACGCCTGCACAGCGGACTTTCTTTTCCGGTCCGTTTTTTTATTATCCACAGGCGGTTGATAAATTTGCCGGCAATGAATAAAAGCAAGGTTGTGATTCGGCTCGTTAAAGATTAAGCAGATATTCGTCCCGATTAGAAAAGCGGATTAGCTCCATAAGAAGCAATGTTTCCTGCTGTTGAGATTGAACAAAAACGGGACATCAAACCTCAAATATCTATTTTATATTGTATTTATCACCCGCTTATATTATAGTTATTACCCGCCCTAAATATTCTTTGCTTTTGCCGACATCCAGCCCGCCATGTAGTCTCGACACAGGCTGATACGCCTTCGACAAAGATATAAGGCGGACAGCCAGAAAACAAAACGAAACCCACAGGACGCATAACAACCGGTTGAGATTAAGCCGATACCGGCAACTTTCAAATTGTAACCGGATTTTGATTTTTCGGTCTTGTCTTCCCACTCTACCCCGAAAAATAAGCGCGTATTTGCGGACAAAGTCTCCTTCGGGCGCAAATACGCGAATTATGAGAGGTTTACATAACATATTGAATATCAACTATTTACATTTAAGAGACATTTCTTCGCATTGCAAAAAGCACCATTTCGGCTTGCGAAATGGCCCATTTCAGAGGCTGAAAAGCACCATATCGCACCCTAAAATGGGCTTAATCGCACTGCGAAATGGGCAATATTGGAAAGTAAAATGTATTATTTAGGACTACGGAATGGGGTATATCAAAAGCCGGTATGCCCCGAAATGGCCTCAGATACGCCTGTTTTAACATCCCTTCACATCTCTTTTGCGAAAATATTTTGTCAAAATAAAATCAAGAAAAATCGTAAGCTCGTTCTTCGATTTGCCTTCAAAAACGGTGATATTAGGTGAGAGAAAGGGCACGGTAAATATTTTATTGTTATGGCGTAGTCGATTTATTATTGTTATATGATCGATTTATTGTTATGTCATTGTCGGTTTATCAGACTTGATTCACGCTTATCCCGACATTTCCTCAACACTTTGTACATACGCCACCAACCACAACCTCAACCAAACCAACAGCCGGACTTCCCGACAATAATACAGAGTTTTTTGGACGACAGGCATCGGTCTGTGTTCTGAAAACACAAAACCAAAAATATCATACAGAAAAGAACACATCATACATTTTTGCTCCGAAATCTTAATTTTTATCAAAAAAAAAAAAAAAAGACGAATTTAGGACTCACGTTATTAATTTTGCACCCAAAATTAATTAAGGAGGCATATCATATCCACCGACACCTGACACATACGTCAAGGATATATATATACTCTTCAAAATTCCATGCTATATCATAGCAATAAACATGAATAAAAAATTGCTTTCTGTATTCTAAAAACGCGTTCAGATAACGGACATCACAAATGACATGATATTAGTATCATACATGAACATACAATTATATTTTACAAAAACAATTATGAACTTAAAATGTACGTATGTGCTTAGAAGATTTCTGGCACTATTTTTATTGGGATATATATCCCTTGGAGCCATAGGAGCCGAAAATTCCGTTTCTGACGATAGAAAACTGTGGCAGGAAAGCAACCCTGACAAAGCCGACTATCTGAGCAACCGTAGGGCACTCGTGGGTCGCGGATGTATGGTCAACCGTTTCGGCAGCGACGGCATCAAGGTGCTGAACATCCAGACCAACCTTGAGAACCTTTGCGATGACGACCTTACAAACAACGCCACCATTCCGTGTGTAGCCAATGTAGGCATAGGATACAGCCCGTTAGTGAGTGTGCGCGACCTTGGCAACAGGTATGCCGCAGGCACACAGGCAGGATTCATGCTCGGCGGTTCATCATCCATACTCGGCATCGACGTAGTGAGCATCTACAAAATCAGATTCTACCTGAACGGCGAGCTCGTCAAACCAGAAGACGCCGGCGACTCGTATGTCGGCGAGACCGTGAGTTCAGACATGAACACAGGAGTTGACATCTCGCTCATACAGATAGGCGGTGAAGACATGAGCCGAGAGATACACGCCAACGCGCCAGGCGAGTTCGACGAGATACAAATAGTGCAGGTGGGTGGCATCAGCGCTGATGTGGCCAATGCCATACAAGTGAAATATGCATTCGCAGGAAAAGCCCGTCACTTCACCATAACACAGAAGTCCGACAACGGAATGCAGGCATACAGCGATTATATCGGAACAAAGGTCGAGCCATACGGAAAATGGAATAATGACGACTGGACAAACTCATATGGACTTGGACACAGCAACAGTTATCATCTCATAAACGACAATCTTACAGACCTCAGCGTTCTGGAGGCATTGGGAATAAACGGAAGCGTTGCCGTGAAAGGTGTCGCCCAAAACGGTACCAATCCGTTCACAGCCGGCACACAGGTAGGCTTTGTCATAAATCAGGGATCTATAGCCGAAATCGGAGCAGGCACTACAGCAGTAATAACACTTACCGATGTCAACGGTAAAACAGAGACACACACTCTGTCAACAGACGTACTGAAGGTGGCGTTGGCAAAAGTGGGTGACGCGACATTTGCCGTACGGGCCGGCATGGACTTCTCCGAAGCCAAGTTCTATTTTGCCGGTGTAGGACTTGACCTGGGTGGAAAATCAGCAAAATACGCATTCATCGATCTGGAACCGCAAAAAGGACAGCATCACTGCGACATCAACCCGTCTGCCGACCTCGACATATGCGACTGCGACAATCACTACCAACTGTCACACAATCCGGCAATAAACGTCACATGGAGCATCAGCAATAAAAGCGAAGTACAGTCAGGATTCACTCTTGACGCACAGACCGGCGAGGTTTCAGGGCTGACCGATAGCGGACGTTACGTATTCACAGCCACAGCCGATGACGGCTGCACGGAAGACGTCGTGATAAACTACGGCATACCGGCCGGCAAACTCGAAGAGACACCACTCACCAACAGCAACGACAACGACAACTATGAGGTGATGACCGGCGAAGGTTGGGGCATCAGCCTGCTGAGCAATCTCAGCAATGCAAACGCGCTCGTCACACCATCAATACGCGACTATGCCTACTACACAGGAGGCGTACAGCTGCTATCCAACGCAAACATTATAGGCGTAAAGGCCAAAAACGGCTTGATAAGCAACGGAACAAAAGCCGTGAAGGCAGGATTTGTCATTTCCGGCGGAAACAATGTTCTGAACGCCAATCTGCTCGACTTCCTCAACATACGCTTGTATAAGAACGGCGATGAAGTGGGAAGCGGAATAATAAAAGACAACTCTGTACTCTCTACAGGACTCATAGGCAACGAGAACACACAGCGCGTGAAATTCTCTGTAAGCGTTCCTGCCGGGACCGAATTCGACGCAATGGTGCTCTACACATCCGGAGTACTCAGTCTTGATCTGAACCAGATGAACATCTATTACGCGTTTGTCGATAACACCGACGGCGAAAGCGATCCTCTCTTCGGCTCAAAAATAGTTTCACTGAAAAACACCGGAGCATCTATCGACGCAAAGGAAACAATATCGTTCAGTGTCGCCAACGTAGGAACGACACCATCTGACCTGTCCCGCCTGATCGACGACGATCTCGACAATGCCTACACATTCCCCACAGGCATCACTGTGGGCAACGGCACCACTGTGGCAGTAAAGATAGGAAAGACCATCTCACCTAAACAGCAACTCGTCCTCGTGACAACCAACGGCAACGCCCTGCTCGGTCTGGGACTGGCTGACGTCTTCAAGTTCGAGCTTTACAGAAACGGTGAGAAAGTAGCATCAAACTCAAGCAGCGACACCGAGTTCAACGTACTCAATGCCAACGTACTCGGCTACACCGGCACCAAAGGCTATATATGCATAACCTCTCCTTTTGAGTTCGATGAGATAAAGCTCACGCAGGTGAAAGTCTTAGATGCCCTTAACGCATTCGGCATCTACGGCATGGCCATCAACAACGACTACAATCAGGACGGTACGCCCGACCAGCTCGACCCGGAACCATGCGTTCAGGAACTCGTGCTTGACGAGACCGTTGACCTGGAGAAGAGCCACGACTACAATAACTGCCGCATGATACTGCGCCGCACATTCAACGGCAACAAGTGGAACTCACTCGTACTGCCGGTATCGCTCACCGAAGAACAGTTCCATGAAGCATTCGGCAGCGGCGCCCAACTCTCCGAAATTGACTGTGTGAAAAATGAAGGCAACAACAGAATCATAAACTTCAAGACCGTACAGGAATCAGACGGCACATATCTCAAGGAAAATATTCCTTACATCATCTACATTGAGAAAGCCGAAACAGAGAAACATCCTGCCGACGAGCAGTATCAGTCAATAGAAGACGGCGTGGTACAGGGCCCGATATACATCGTGAATTCCGGCGTGGACTATCAGATGACGAACGACAAAAACAAAGTAATAAAGGTGACGTCGGAGAAAACTCCCGAGCTGAGCTATCTTGGAAGCTACGTCCACGACCAGTCTCTGCCTAAAGACTGCTATATCTTCAGCAACGGCAATCTGTTCCACACATCAAAAGAATACGAGATGAAGGCATACCGCTGCTGGATAGAGTATAAGACAGATGATGACACTCCACTGGCAAAGTTCAGCGTAAACAACACGGCGACAGGCATTGACTGCATCACCGACAACATAGAAAATGCCGACAGCCACATATACAACATCAGCGGACAAAAGATAGAGAATACTGACAACCTGCCGGAAGGCATATATATCATCAACGGAAAGAAACTGATCATAAAATAATGATAGATATGAAGAAAACTTATTCAGCACCAAAAATAGAAGACATAAGAATCATCGGCACTGAGATACTGGCCGGAAGCAACGGACTTCAATGGAGACCAAACCAAGACGAAGATACGCCATCAATAGGTGTGGGCGAGGATACAGACCCGGACTTCGACGAAGGCAACATCGGAGCTAAAGACAACAACTCGTCGTGGACCACGGAATGGTAACAACATACTAAATCCCAGCTGTCGGTAACCCGCAAACGATGCACACTCTCATTATCAGCGTGCATCGTTTTTTTATGTTTGCACATCCGCCGGCTTCATAATGAGAAAAAGAGTTTCTGAAATAAAACCTACACCATATGTTCATTATTAATAATATCACATCATAACAACGGTTTAAAAACAGATCTTTCCTATAAAAACAGATAAGGAACATCTCTTGATTCCCGCAATGCTTCAAAGACATTGCTACACATTATTTATCACGCATGACAAACCTCTCCACAAGAATTTATATAAGGGAATGAAAGACAAAGCAATTACACCGATTGTTATTATATGAGCATAAAAAAAGCCCTTTTGCTCAGCCCCGAGAGGCTTGCGCAAAAGGACTTATATCTGTTTTACCGGTATGCCCGGTTGTTATTAGTCGAGCTGAGCCAGCTTGCCGTCAGATCCGAGAACCTCTTTGATCTTGTGCTCATAGAGCTGGATCATGAGGTCACGAGCCGGTCCGCAGTACTTACGCGGGTCGAACTCACCCGGTTTCTCAGCGAATACCTTACGTACGGCTGCCGTGAAGGCCAGACGAGAGTCAGAGTCGATGTTGATCTTGCAAACAGCGCTCTTGGCTGCCTTGCGGAGCTGCTCCTCAGGAATACCAACTGCGTCAGGCAGTTTACCACCGTACTGGTTGATCATGTCAACATATTCCTGTGGAACTGAAGAAGATCCGTGGAGTACGATTGGGAATCCCGGCAGTTTCTCCATGATAGCGTCGAGAACGTCGAATGCCAATGGAGGAGGAACAAGACGACCGGTCTTCGGGTCGCGTGTGCACTGCTCCGGTTTGAACTTATAAGCACCGTGACTTGTACCTATTGAGATGGCAAGTGAGTCAACTCCTGTCTTTGTTACGAAGTCGATGACTTCTTCCGGTTTTGTATAGTGAGATTCCTCAGCAACAACCTCATCCTCAACACCGGCCAGAACGCCGAGCTCGCCTTCAACTGTTACGTCGAACTGATGAGCATAGTCAACAACCTTCTTTGTCAGTGCTACGTTCTCATCGTATGGAAGTGATGAACCATCGATCATTACTGAAGAGAAGCCCATGTCCACGCAGCTCTTGCAGAGTTCGAAGCTGTCACCGTGGTCGAGGTGCAGAACGATCTCAGGATGCTTGCATCCGAGTTCCTTTGCATACTCAACAGCACCCTGAGCCATGTAGCGCAGAAGTGTCTGGTTTGCGTAGTTGCGCGCACCTTTGGAAACCTGAAGGATAACCGGAGACTTCAGTTCAGAAGAAGCCTTGATAATAGCCTGCAGCTGCTCCATGTTGTTGAAGTTGAAAGCAGGAATAGCATAACCTCCATTAATGGCTCTCTTGAACATCTCACGTGTGTTCACCAAGCCTAAATCTTTGTAGTTTACCATAATTATTAAAATTTACTTAAAACGTTTCGTTTTATCTATCTAACTGATTGCAAAGTTAGTATTTTAATTTGGCAACACAAAGTGATACAACATTTTTTTAATGTTTCATTACTTTTGTATATGCAGCAAAAACAAAATGAAGTTCATTTTTACTAATTAATGATAAAAAAACAAGATATTTGGACCACCGTAAAGTTTTTAATAATTAACTTTGCGGGCTATGGAATGTTTTTCCAATGGCAGCGGCGACTGCCTGTTATACCTGATTATTACAAATTATAAACCCATAATAATTAAAAACACGACAAAATGAAACAGACAAACGTTAGACCCGCAAACGGGAAACTCGGAATCATGGTCGTAGGATGCGGTGCCGTGGCAACGACATTCATGACCGGTGTACTCATGACACGCAAAGGACTGACTAAGCCCATCGGGTCTATGACTCAATACGACAAGATTCGCGTAGGCAAAGGAAGCGAGAAGCAATATCTGCACTACGCCGACATCGTGCCACTGGCCAAACTCGACGATATAGTATTCGGAACATGGGATGTATATCCTCAGAACGCCTACCAGGCAGCCATGTATGCCGAGGTTCTGAAGGAAAAGGACATCGAACCCGTGCGCGACGAGCTGGAGAAAATCGTCCCGATGAAGGCTGCTTTCGACAAGAACTACGCCAAACGTCTCGACGGCGACAACGTGAAAGACTGCAAGACACGCTGGGAGATGACCGAGGCGCTGCGTCAGGACATACGCGAGTTCAAGGAGAAGAACGCGTGCGAGCGCATCGTTGTCATCTGGGCGGCTTCCACTGAGATATATGTGCCTTACTGCGAAGAGGTGCACGGCACTCTCGCCGCGCTCGAAAAGGCAATGAAAGACGACGACCGCGAGCACGTGGCTCCGTCTATGTGCTACGCCTACGCGGCTCTGGCAGAGGGTGCCCCGTTCATAATGGGCGCGCCGAACACAACAGTTGACATACCGGCAATGTGGGAAATGGCAGAGCAGACCAAGATGCCTATCGCCGGAAAGGACTTCAAGACCGGACAGACTCTCGTGAAGAGCGGATTCGCTCCAATCATCGGCACACGATGCCTCGGGCTGAGCGGATGGTTCTCCACCAACATTCTCGGCAACCGCGACGGCCTCGTGCTCGACGAACCGGCCAACTTCCACACCAAGGAAGTGAGCAAACTGTCAACTCTCGAGACAATTCTGAAACCAGAAGAACAGCCGGATCTCTACACCAACTATTATCACAAGGTGCGCATAAACTACTATCCTCCACGCAACGACAATAAGGAAGGATGGGACAACATCGACATTTTCGGATGGATGGGTTACCCCATGCAGATAAAGATAAACTTCCTCTGCCGCGACTCCATCCTCGCTGCTCCACTGCTTCTCGACCTGTGTCTGCTCAGCGACCTTGCTGCACGCGCCGGCCGTTACGGCATACAGCGTTTCCTGAGCTTCTTCCTCAAGAGTCCGATGCACGACTTCACCAAGGGCGAGGAAGCCGTGAACAACCTCTACCAGCAATACACCATGCTGAAGAATGCCATCCGCGAGATGGGCGGATATGAGGCAGACGAGGAGATAGACTAACGTTTCCAGCCTGAGAGAATAATCATAATCCACCACAAACAGGTGGATAAAGCACGACCGTGTCCGGACCTACAGCATCAATAAAAGCCTTAACGAGGCTACAGAATGATGCCGGGTCCGGACACGGTTTTTATATTATGTGCGTCAAACTGCATTCTGACACATGTCAACCTTAGCAGTATGTATTTTAAACAATATGACAGATAAAATCACATTTTATGATGCTTTGCATTGAAAAACCTGCTTCTTTTACCAATATTTTCTGTATCTTTGCGTAAAATTACCTACGACCGAGAACCTTTTTTGCCGTGAAACAACCATAAAAATTACAGGAGACAATTATGCAATTAATAAATAATAGTATGAAAAGCAATCTCAGATTTAAGCTCTTTGTGGCGTGTCTGGCTCTCATTGCCATACCGGCAACAGTCTCGGCAGCCACAAAAAATGTAAAAATCAAGCGCAGCGTAATGGTTGGAAACGGCATTGCGAAGTTCATACCGAAAGGCTATGACGCAAGCAAGATTCCTTCGCTGGCAATAGTAAAAGAACCACAGGAGCAGGGCAAGCTGCCTTCCGGATGGAAACTCATTCCGGAATTCTCCACCACGGACGGCAAGGCAAATGCCGTACTAAGAGTACCCGACGGCACCAGTCTGTATGGTGGAGGTGAGGTTACTGGCCCATTGCTGAGAAACGGAAAGACAATCAAGCTTTGGAACACCGACTCAGGAGCCTACGGTGTGGACAACGGAACACGTCTGTACCAGTCGCATCCGTGGATGATGGGTGTGAGAAAAGACGGCACGGCGTTCGGTATCCTGTTCGACACGACATGGAAAGCCATCCTCAGCTGCACCGACAACAAGATTGAACTGCGCAGCGAGGGCGTACCGTTCAGAGTGTTTGTCATCGACAGAGAGTCGCCGCAGGCTGTCGTTCGCGGACTGGCCGAGCTCACAGGCACCACACCTATGATACCGCGTTGGGCTCTTGGCTATCATCAGTGCCGCTTCTCCTATCAGCCGGACAGCCGTGTCATCGAGGTGGCCGACACATTCAGATACAAGCGCATACCGTGTGATGCCATCTGGATGGATATCGACTACATGGACGGCTACCGCATTTTCACATTCAGTCCCGAGAAGTTCCCTAACCCGAAAGCCGTAAACCGCGACCTCCATCTGCGTGGATTCCACTCCACATGGATGATTGACCCGGGCGCAAAAGTAGATCCCGACTACTTCGTTTACAAGTCAGGAACCGAAAACGATATCTGGGTTAAGACCGCAAAAGGCGAGAATTTCCACGGCGACGCATGGCCGGGAGCAGCCGCATTCCCCGACTTCACCTACCCGAAAGCACAGAAATGGTGGGCAGGACTGTACAAAGACTTCCTCGCTCAGGGCGTTGACGGTGTGTGGAACGACGTGAACGAGCCACAGATAAACGACACACCCAACAAGACAATGCCCGAGGACAACATACACCGCGGAGGCGGCGACCTGCCGCAGGGCACTCATCTGCAGTATCACAACGTGTATGGCATGCTGATGGTAAGGTCGTCACGCGAAGGCATGTTGAGCGCACGTCCCGATAAACGTCCGTTCATCCTCACACGTTCCAACTTTCTCGGAGGTCAGCGCTACGCCGCGACATGGACCGGCGACAACGGTTCGACATGGGAACATATGAAACTTTCAATCCCGATGTCGCTCACACTCGGCCTGTCAGGACAACCGATAAGCGGTGCCGACATAGGCGGATTCCTCTTCAATGCCAACGGCGACCTCTTCGGAAACTGGATTGGTTTCGGTGCGTTCTATCCTTTCTCACGCGGTCATGCCTGCGCCGGCACCAACAACAAGGAGCCATGGGCGTTCGGTCCGGAAGTGGAAAAGGCATCGCGCATAGCCATAGAGCGCCGCTACATCCTGCTGCCTTACTTCTACACACTGATGCACGAGGCTGCCACCGATGGCATGCCTATCATGCGCCCGGCATTCTTCGCCGACCCGAAAGACCTGTCGCTGCGTGCCGAGGAGCAGTATTTCCTCGTAGGCGACAACCTCATGGTGGTACCGGCATTCGTAGAGAAAGCAAACTATCCTAAAGGCATCTGGCGCGAACTCTCACTGGTTGACGGCGACAAGACAGACAAATATCAGGCCAACCTGAAAATACGCGGCGGCGCGATCATCCCGACCGGAAAGGTGATACAGAACACCATCGAAGAGTCTCTCGACCCTCTGACACTGATCGTATGTCTCGACGAGAACGGCAAGGCGCAGGGCGAGCTCTACTGGGACGCCGGCGACGGATGGGACTTCCAGAAGAAACAGTACTGCATGCAGAAGTATGTGGCCGAGAAACAAGGCAACAGTGTTGTCGTAAAGATTGCCGGACAGGACGGACTCATGAGCCTGAAATCAGGAAACATGGCGATAGTCAAGGTAATAACAGACAATGGTGTGCGCCAGGCAAGCGGCAATCTGACTGACGGCATTGAGGTGAAACTCTAAACAAACGTGCTCCACGAGCATAACCATAAACGGATGGAACGGATTGATATATGGCGGTCCGTTCCACCCGTTTTTTATTTTCCTTTCCCTAACCCATCAACTTATTTTCCGCCGTAAGCCCATGATAAACAAAAAAATTGTAACTTTGTCTGTGTCATTACGCGTATGTATGCCGGCCGTATGAATTGATGCGACAAAAGCCATGGCGCACGATACGCTCAACAATAAAACTTATCTATTATGAATATCAGAAGTATTCTGCTATCATGTGCCCTTATGCTGGCGATGCTTCCGGCAATAGCACAAAACGACAAGCCGCAGACATACATCTGCGAGAATCCGTACAAGGTGGAGAAAATCATTCCGCCACAGGGCAAGAAGGTGAAAAACGTGATACTGATGATAGGCGACGGCATGAGCCTTATGCACGTATATTCGGCATGGACAGCCAACCACGGCCGGCTGTGGCTGGAAAACGCGCAATACACCGGACTGTCGAAGACCTACTGCACGGACAAACTCATCACCGACTCAGGAGCAGGCGGCACCGCATTGGCAACCGGACACAAGACCAAATACCACTCTGTGGGAGTAGATCCGGACGGCAAACCGCTCACCACTCTGTGCGATGTGGCAAAGTCGCTCGGCAAGGATGCGGGCATAGCCGTGACTTGCCGCCTGTGGGATGCCACGCCAGCCGACTTCTGCTGTCACAACTCCGACCGCGACAATGAGCAGGAAATCATAGCCGACTATGTTGACTGCGGCATTGACTATGCGTTCGGCGGCGGCGCAAAATACTTCACCAACCGCAAGGACGGCCGCAACATCTTCGACGAGCTGAAGCAGAAAGGCTACCACATATCACGCTCATGGGACGACCTCTCGGCATGGAACAAAGGCAAGGTGTTCGCCGTTCCCTACGACGTGGACACTCCCCTGCCCGACGAGCGCGGCGACCTTCTGGCACGTGCATCACTCAAAGGCATATCGCTCATGAACCAGAACAAGAACGGTTTCTTCATGATGATAGAAGGATCGCAACTCGACGACTACGGACACTTCAACCAACTGGACATGCTGATGAAGGAAACCCACGACTTCGACCGCACCATCGGCGAGGTGATGAAATGGGCGGCGCAGGACGGCGAGACGCTTGTCGTGGTGACAGCCGACCATGAGACGGGCGGACTGACGCTCATCGACGGCGACAAAGAGCAGGGAAAGATAACCTGCCGCTTCTCCACCGGCAGCCACTCCGGCGTGATGGTACCTGTCTATGCGTTCGGTCCGGGAGCGGAGAACTTCACAGGCATAATGGAGAACACCGACATTTTCTGGAAGATAAAGGCGCTGATGGAACGCTGATTACGTGTCCACGCACAGACGTATAAGCCTCATCCGGCATCATGCGCCATAAACAACCGACAGATAAAACATCTCATACAAACAACATGATAAGAAAAAGCATAATGGTAATTGCGCTCGCCGCAATCACGACAACGGCCGGCGCACAGAACCTGATATCGTCCGGTTCGCCGCTGTACAAGCTGCCGTACAAGAACACATACGTCATGCAGACGCTCGTAGCCGAGAACACCTTCCGCACGGCAAAGGTGGAAAAGACCACACCGGGCACGTTCGAACAGGCCAGGAAGGTTCTGCCCGCTCCATATTGGGACGGTCACGACAAGGAGATTGAAATGTACTGGAAGGCATGGCAGATAGGAATAAAGAACATCTGCCAGCCGCTCGACGACTCGGGATTCGTCACAAGCTACATCGCCCCGGCCTACAACGGCAACATATTCATGTGGGACGACGCGTTCATAACAATGTTCTGCCGCTATGGCCGCAACTTCTTCCCGTTCCAGAAAACTCTCGACAACTTCTACGCCAAGCAGCATCCCGACGGCTTCATCTGCCGCGAGATACGCGCCGACGGCTCCGACTGCTTCAGCCGCTACGACCCTACGAGCACCGGACCCAACCTGCTGCCGTGGTCGGAATGGAAATACTACACACAGTTCGGCGACGACAACCGTCTGAACAAGGTGTTCCCAGTGCTCGCCGCCTACTACAAATGGCTGAAGCTCAACCGCACATGGCGCAACGGCACCTACTGGAGCAGCGGATGGGGAACGGGCATGGACAACATGCCGCGCGTGCCCGAAGGCTACAACACCATATACAGCAACGGCCACATGATATGGCTCGACGCATGCCTCCAGCAGATAATGGTGGCAGACATACTGCTGAAAATGGGCTTCTATCTGGAACGCTGGCAGGAGATAGAGGAGTTTGAGGACGACATAAAGAAACTGTCGGAATATATAAACAACAATATGTGGAGCGAGAAGGACCACTTCCTCTACGACCAGTATGCCGACAACAGCCTCAGCACCACGCAGGGCATCTATGCCTACTGGGCGCTTCACACCGACGTGCTGCCCAAAGATAGGCTCGACGCACTGGTGAGCCATCTCGAGGACACCACCAAGTTCAACCGTCCTCACCGCGTGGCATCGCTCGCAGCCGACAATCCCAAGTACAAGGCCAACGGCCGTTACTGGCGCGGAGGAGTATGGCCTGGCACGAACTACATGGTCATCTCCGGTCTCGTTGACAAAGGCTACCGCCGTCTGGCATACGACATCACCATGAACCATTACAACAACGTGCTGAAGGTATTCGAGAAGACTGGCACATTCTGGGAATATTACGCACCGGAGAATGCCGAGCCCGGATTCATGGCTCGCAAGGACTTCGTGGGCTGGACGGGCCTGCCGCCAATCGCTGAACTCATTGAATACATATTCGGAATACGTGCCAACGTGCAGGAAAACAACATAACGCTCGACGTGAACCTGACCGACGGCTACGGCATCGACCGCTATCCTTACGGCGCCGATGGCCTCATCTCGTTCAAGGTGGCGCGCCGCAGCTCTGCCGACGAGAAACCAAAGGTGACAATAACCACCAACACTCCGTTCACACTCACTCTGATGTGGGGCGACCAAAAGATTGAAAAGGAAATAAAGAAAGGCACTCAGACTGTCTGAAAAGACCATACGCACACCGCTCTCCGCAAGCAGCTGACATCTGGTATGCGCTCTGACAAGGATGAAAAATCCACAGTCTGAAAAGCTGCAACACACATACGGCCTCGGTCAGTGAAACGAAACACTGACCGGGGCCGTAAACATTTAATACATACCATAAATTTACCCTGTCTTGCATATCACCTGATATCACCGTTTTTGAAGGCAAATCAAAGGACGAACTTACGATTTTTCTTGATTTTATTTTGACAAAATATTTTCGCGAAATAGATGTAAAGGAATGTTAAATCTGGCATATCCGAGGTCATTCCAGGCCTTATAGTCTTTTGATATACCCCATACCATAGTCCGGAAAAGTTCATTATGCTTTCCAATATTGCCCATTTCGCAGTGCGATTAAGCCCATATCAGAGTGCGATATGGTGCTTTTCAGCCCCTGAAATGGCCCATTTCGCAAGCCGAAATGGTGCTTTTTGCAAGGCGAAGAAATACCCCTTAAACATAAATCATTGATATTCAATATCTTATAAAGTCCTCTTATTTTTCGCGTATTTGCGCCCGACGGAGACTTTGTCCGCAAATATGCGCTTATTTTTCGGGGTATAGTGGGAAACCAAACCCGAAAAATCAAAATCCGGTTACAATTTGAAAGCTGCCCATATAGGTTTATTCCCGGCTGTCGAAAACAATGATCATCCGTGAGTAATGCCGCACCTCCTTATTAAACACTATACGCGCCGAAATTCCACCACGTCGTCATGTCGATATGAAAAAGCAAAAGCGGAGGCGCGACATGTATCGCGCCTCCGCTCCGTATAATATATTTCTGCGGAGCACACGCCGCAAACCGCGGCATGGCTTATCCGCCAATAATGCAAATTAATAACCGGTCATTTACCGCTGCGCGCGCCAACCGTCAGTCTGAAAGCGTATGCCAGCACAACGGCAAAGCCTATCAGAGGTATTACGAACGGAATGATGGTGTTGGTGTTGTCGGCAACTATACCCATGAGAAGGAACGCGCAACCGCCCACCGGAGTCATCATGAGTATGGACGAAGCACTCTTTGTCAGTCCGCCGAGACCGCGAAGCGTAAGCGAGAAGATTGTGGGGAACATTATTGCCTCGAACATATAGTTGCAGAGCAGAGCCACAAGCGATATGCGACCGAAATCGGCAAGCACGACAATCATGCACACGACAGTTCCCAAGGCGCACCAGAACAGCATCTTCTCTGCCGCCACCCTGCTCATGATCCAGCTGCCTATGAAGCGGCCGAGCATGAATACGGCAAGCGCGCCGGTGATGACCATCGACGCCTCACGGTCGCCCATCCATCCCTGTCCGGTTACAAAGTTGATGAAATAGCTGTTTATCGATATCTCGGCCACCTCGTAGGCCAACAGCGCTGCGAGCCCGAACACGAACCAATGGTTGCGCCACAGCTTGGCGAGGTTGCCTTTTCCGTCGGAAGAAGTGCTGTCGTCCTCGTGGGCAATCTCCGGCAGCTGCACACGCGAAAAGACTGCCGCAATCAGCAGGACCACCACTCCCATTATGGTGTATGGCACAACCACGTTGCCCTCTGTGCCGCCCTTGCCAAACAGGAACGAACCTACGCCGAACGTGGCAGCCATGCATCCCAGGCCGTTGAACGACTGCGAGAAGTTCAGTCGGCTCGTGGCTGTCTCCCTTGGACCAAGCTCGGTGACGTATGGATTGGCCGACGTCTCAAGGAATACGAGTCCGCAACCTATCACGAACAGCGCGGCGAGAAAGGCGTGGAACGTGCCTGCCGCCGAACACGGAATGAAAAGCAGCGAGCCGAGTCCGAAAATAATCAGACCGGTGATGACTCCCCTGCGATAGCCGAAACGGTTGATGAACAGTCCGGCAGGTATCGCCATGATGAAATATCCGAGATAGGTCGTAACCTGAATGAGCGCCGACTGGGCGATGTTGATGTCAAGCTCATTCTGAAAATGTTTGTTCAGCACATCGAGGATGGCTCTCGCAAAACCCCACATGAAGAACAGTGAGGTGATCAGCACGAACGGCACGAGATAGCGTCTGCTGCTTAATGATGTTTTCTTTGTTTTCATTTCTGTTTTTTATTGGCATCTTGTCCGGAGCCACACTCTTCCATCGAATGTCCTGACGTTCAGTCCGCCGTTATCTGTTTATTTTTCTTTGTTGTCTTTAATGTTCAGCAACCGCATGTTATCCAATACCGTCCGCTGCGCCGTCTGCTGCAATGTCTCGGCCTGGGAAACGGGCAGCCCGCGAGTGACGTCGGTCTGATAAGGACGCTGCCATATTGTGGTGAATATCACGTTGGCGGCAAGATAGCTGCCCACCGGCGACGGATGGAAACAGTCAGGGGCATAAAGCACGTATTCGGGATGCTCACGTCTCACAGTCTGCCACGCCATGCCGACGGGCGCACACCACGCGTCGTTGTCGTGGGCCATCTCGAGATAGGATGTCTTGAGACGTTCCTGCATGGTCTGATAGTCATCGTCAAGGGCGTAGTCGTTCTTGTAGACATTGCCGTACTTGTGTCCCCAGGTCATGTAGAACATCACCTTGGCGTCAGGCGAATACTTCACCGCCAGACTGTCTATCGTCCGTGCGTAAGGATATACCGTGCGTGCGACGGTGCGTGTGTCGGCCGCCGGACCGGCACTGAACTCCTGTATTATCACGTAATCCCATCCTCCGCGCTTCAACAGCTCGTGCAGACGCGGATTGCGGAGATGTCCCGACAGGTGCTCTCCGCCTTTAAGCACGGTCGTCATGCTCAGTTTCATGCCCTGCGATGCCGCAATGTCGCGGACAATCGACGGCAAGTCATTGAAGAACGTGTAGCTGTTGCCTATCCACAACATGCGCAGAGAGTCTGTCTCTTCGGCGCCGGACGTCAGCGGCAGGAGCAACATCACCGCCACGGCCAGTATCTGTCTGAATCTTATCATATACGTTTTCGGTTACAGTAATGCGGACGTATGTCAGTCTTCATGGGCTTTCCGCATGGTTTCTTGTGCAAAGGTATGTATTTAATTCCATATTGACGTAATATATTTGACACAATGTTGGAAGATAAGGAAAGTTTGATTAAATTTGCAATGAAAGTATCATTATTAACCGACACATCACCTTAAACATTCATAAAATGCCCGCATACGCTCCATTCGCCCGTCCGCTATATGTCATGCTTAAACCGGCGAGCTCACTCTGCAACCTTAATTGCGAATATTGTTATTACACCGAGAAGAGCGATATGTACCGTGCCCAAGGTGCAGGAAGCCGCATGACGCTGAGCGACGAGCTGCTCGAGAAGTTCACACGCCAGTACATCGAGGCGCAGACTCAGCCGCAGGTGCTCTTCTCATGGCACGGAGGCGAACCGCTGATGCGGCCCATATCGTTCTACGAAAAGGCGCTGCGCCTGCAGCGTCAATATGCCCGCGGACACATGATAGACAACTGTCTGCAGACCAACGGCACGCTGCTCACAGACGAATGGTGCGAGTTTTTCAGACGCAACAACTTTCTGATAGGCATATCCATCGACGGACCCAAGGAGTTTCACGACGAATATCGCCGCACGCGGGGCGGAGGTCCGTCGTTCGACAAGGTGATGCGCGGCATACGGCTACTGAACAAGCACGGCGTGGAATGGAACGCTATGGCTGTGGTAAACGACTTCAACGCCGACTATCCGCTCGAGTTCTACAACTTCTTCAAGTCGATAGGCGCACGCTACATACAGTTCGCGCCGATAATAGAGCGTATTCTCCCACACGCTGACGGTCGACATCTGGCGTCGCCGGCCGACAACAGTGCTGAAGGAAAGTTGGCGTCTTTCTCCGTCACTCCAGAACAGTACGGACGCTTCGTGTGCGACATTTTCGACGAATGGGTGCGCAACGACGTGGGACAGACATTCATACAGCTGTTCGACTCGACCCTTGCGCTGTGGACAGGTCAGCAACCCGGCGTGTGCGCCCTGGCCGACTCGTGCGGCCATGCGGCCGTAATGGAGTTCAACGGCGATGTGTATTCGTGCGACCATTTCGTATTCCCGGAATACAAACTCGGCAACATCCGCACCGATACACTCACATCCATGATGTACAGCCGCCGTCAGCAGGAGTTCGGCGAGGCCAAAAGAGCAAGTCTGCCGCGCCAGTGCCGTGAGTGCGGATGGCTGAAAGTGTGCAACGGCGGATGCCCCAAGGACCGCTTTCTCACCACAGCCGACGGCGAGTCGGGCCTCAACTACATGTGCTCCGCCTACCGCCGCTACTTCGAACACACGGCTCCCTACATGGATTTCATGCGTAACGAACTGCTCAACCGGCGTCCGCCGGCAAACGTCATGCAGTGGGTGAGAAGTCAGGACAAATGAGACATACAACTCACTCTGTATATATGAGTTATGTGTTATTATGCCTCAACCCGAAAAAGACATTTATCCTATAAGTCAAGCTGATAAAAACGTCGTAATGAAAAGATATATTGACAATTACGGACAAATGGGTTAAAAAACATAAAATATGCAAGAAAATCACATAAAAAACTTGCAAATGTAACAAGAGTTACATATCTTTGCAGCGTTTTTCATGGTATTAGATTTAAGGTTAACAAAGGTTTTGGGACTCAGCGGAGTCCTTTTTTTATGCCCGTATGTCTGGAATCATAAATCAAAAGCCACATTTCCGGCTGATAATCAATATATTATACAGCAGTACACGACACCCGACAAACATCGCTATTCCGCAGTCTCATCCGTTCACAACGGCGTTTTCACGGCCTCATACAGACACATTCAATCACAGCTCTGTTAAAAAATCGCTTTTATTACTATTAAAACGAAAAGGCGACTGATATGTTTCTTTTTAGTTGTAACTTTGTCATCGTATGCCGGAGCCGGCTTTTTGAAAAAGCCATATTCAGATACTCTGACAATACATCAAAGCAAAGTTATTTTTATTATAATTATTGACACACACTGTTTACTGATTACTGATGGACAACCGTAAGGATTATTACACCCGTCACCGCGACCACCTGGCGGTGCAGATAGCCATGTTGAAACACCGCAACCGCGGTTTTATATTAGGTGAAATCATAACTTTCATAGCCGTCATAGCCTTCGTGGCAGCCTATACCGCCGTCGATGGCGGCATGTGGACGCTGTTTGTGGCGGCCGTCATGCTGGTGCTGTATGTGGTGATAAGGCGTTTCGACGTGATAAACTCGCGTCGAATAGAATGGCTGGAGGCATTGCACGGAGTACATGTACGTGAGTTACGCTATCTTTCGGGCGACTACAAATGCTTCGACGACGGCGCAAGATATGCCGACCCGTCGCATCCGTTCACATTCGACATGGACGTGTTCGGACGCGAATCGCTATATAACCGCGTGTGCCGCACACTCACCACAGGAGGCAGCGACTGCCTTGCACGCAGTCTGTCTGGCGATCCTTTCGATGGAAAACCCATCAACCGACAACTCATAGACGAACGACGCGAGGCAATAGACGAACTGGCCGGAATGCCGGAATGGCGCATAAGATATCTCGCTTCGGGCGCAACCGAGCCGATAGATACCGATGCCATCGTCGCATCATTGCAGTCGGTGCGCACTATGAACATATCGCGCGCTCCACTGTCAGTGCCGGTCTTCACTCTGGCAATGGTATCCTTGATTGGCTTCTACGTCAGCATACTGCTGTCGGTGTTCGGTTTGTTGCCTTCCAGTGTGCCGTCATTGTGGGGCGTATTGCAGTTTTTCACAGTGCTGATGCTGTGCTCCGGTCCGCTAAGAAAGATAAGTAAAGAAGTGGACAATCTGCAGAACCGTATGAAACATTACGTAAATATAATACGCCATGCCGACAGCCTGCGCAACAGTGAACAGTCTTCGGACGAAAGCAAAAGTTCATTATTACAATCGGCAGAACTGCAACGACTTGTCAGCCAACTCGACGGGGCAATCTATTCATTCCATGAAACGGAGCAGATATTAAAAGCTTTGGATCGTCGTGGCAACATTCTCGGCCTCATCATATTCGACATGTTCCTCCTCAACGACTATTTCCTCCTTCGCCATTTCCTCAAATGGCAGGGAAAATATCTCGACAGCATCGGTACGTGGGTGGACGCTATGAATCGCATCGATGCACTTGTGTCGATGGCAACATTCCGATATAACGAACCGGAAGCCGGCAGCGCGGTCATCGCCGACGGCGACGAAGTGGTTTACGAAGCCCGCGGACTCTATCATCCTTTCCTCGGACGCAAGGCCGTGAAGAACGATTTCAGCATAGTGAACAGCAACTACTACATCGTGACAGGCGCCAACATGGCAGGCAAGAGCACCTTCCTGCGTTCGCTCGGCATAAACTACATTCTTGCAATGAACGGCATGCCTGTGTTTGCCGACAGCCTGCGCGTGTCGGTGTTCGCACTGTTCACCAGTATGCGCACCACCGACGACCTCACCCGAGGCATCAGTTACTTCAACGCAGAACTGCTCCGTCTCCGTCAGCTCATAGACTTCTGCCCTAAACACAAGAACACATTGATAATACTCGATGAGATACTTAAAGGCACGAACTCGGCCGACAAGCTCAACGGTTCGCGCCTTTTCCTCGAATACATATCCGGCCGCAACGTCACGGGAGTCATCGCCACGCACGACCTTGAACTCTCACGCATGGCCGACGAACACGCCGGACGCTTCCACAACTATTGCTTCGAGATTGAGCTGGGCACCGACGTGACCTACAGCTACAAGATAACTCCGGGCGTGGCACGCAACCAGAACGCGACGTTCCTGCTAAAAGAACTGCTCGCCGGAAAGAAGTTCGGGCACCAATAAACCGGAAAGCGCCAATACGAACACCGGCAGCCACACTGCCGAAACACACAATAAAAGATATGCGCCGCCTCAAATTCACACATAAAAGAATTGAGACGACGCATCATTTTTATTATTAAAAATAAAGCACATTTTCATTATAAATCTGCGGAAAGTTTATTTCCGCAAACCTTGTCCATAAACAATAAAGGGACTCCGCCGAGCCCCTGCCTTTGTTAAACTTAAATCTAATACCATGAAAAACGCTGCAAATTTAATCATCTGTTCAGTCACCGTCAAACTGCAACGCGATAATTATTGCATATTATTCATTTTATTGACTTATATCAAACATATTGTCAGTCATTAACATCAATTCAAACCATTACGTCAGAATCAGGCAATAAAACCACACCATTTTGCTTCTTTCCGTCCATCATTATCTTCAATGGAGCGTCAAATCTCACATGACGCACGAAGCGAGTCTCCTCAACGGCAGGCATCGCATCGAGAATATCCTTGCGGAAAAGACCGTTTCCGGAGTTTGCATCGATAGTGAAATAACCCACACCGAAGCTCGTGAGATTCTGGAAGAAGTGGGTTCCCTGACTCGGTTCGACCCGATAGTTCTTCAACGCCACCTCAACGATGAGACGCGAAGCACAGATGTGCGGCCACTTCACCGGTATGCCGAGCCACGAATCACTCGATCCCCAGCGTCCGGGACCAACCAATATATAGTTGTGTCCGTCGGCAAGGAACTTACGATTGATGCGTTCCACGTCGTCAGCAATGGCAGGATTGTTCATCGCACTGAAGTCGTCGCCGGTTTTGACATACACCACATCTACGATGTCCTCGCTGATTCCGTGGCCAAGCGAGTTCGATGAGCGCAGCAGACACTTGTCGTCCGGTATGGCAGCCAAGTCTTCATCGAGCATCTGTTTGGCATCGACAATCGGCCGTATCTGCAGAAGATAGAATTCTCCCGTGCGGTCTTCGTTAAGATTGCAGGCAAACTCTATCTCCACCGGACGCTTCATGCTCTCCGCGCCATACTTCATCGACATCTGCAGAAGCTCCGGAAGAGGGAACACTCCCTGCTGCAACACGCCGCAGAACGATATTATCTTGCGCCCGCCTTCGTATATTCCGTCGCGTATCACCTGGTCGTAAGGATCATAAGTAGAAGCAATGAAGTTGAGCGATTTGTCCTTGTCGGCCTCCTTAACCTTCAGTTTCAGGATATTGAAACCGTCGTCCACCTTGAAGTCATTGCCCACATGTGCCGTGTCGAGTGCGTAAAACTGTGTCTGCGTCTCGCGCAAAGCCGTCTCCATCTCACTCGTCTGCAACACCTGATTGGGATGATATGGCGACACACGGAGCGTCTGTCCGCCGTCAACAATATATTTTCCGAGTCCCAAAGCAAGCGAAGCAATACCGTCCTCCGCCTTCTCATCGCCTATTGGATAATAGTTGAGCGAGCGCAGCACTCCGCTGAAGTTGGGATAATAACGGTTGTCATACTGCTTGCCGACAACCTCCTGTAGTATCACCGCCATCTTCTCCTGGTCTATCACATTGCTCGTCGCCTTCATGTAAGCCTTTGAATCGCGATAATATACCGAGGCATAAACACCCTTTATCGCGCACGCCAACATCTCGAGCATGGCATATTTGTCCGTCACATAAGGTATCATGTAGGTGGAATATATGCCGGCGAACGGCTGATAGTGAGCGTCTTCAAGGAGCGAGCTCGACCTAATGGCGATAGGACATTTCACCGCATCGAAGAAGATGAAGAAGTCGTCTATGAGCGAGTCGGGCAATTTTGCGCGCAGGAAATGACGCAGAATATCCTCGTCGGAAGCATCGCTCAAGGCTATCTGATAAAGGTTGTTCTGCTCCATAAACTGGTCGAAGATGTCGGTACACAGCACCACTGTCTTCGGAATACTGACCTTAGCACCCGCAAACTTGTTGAAGTCGGGATGTGTCTTCACGATATTGTCGAGGAACGCCAGGCCACGTCCCTTGCCTCCGAGCGAGCCTTCACCTATGCGTGCGAAGTGTGAATAGGAGTCGAACTTCATACGGTCGAACACGGCAACCACACCTATATTCTTCATATGACGGTATTGCACGATGGCATCGAAGATAATCTTGCGGTGGGCATCTACGTTCTTCAGCTTGTGCCACGTCACTTTCTTGAGAAACGCCGACACGGGGAATATGGCGCGCGCCGACAGCCAACGGCTCATGTGATTGCGCGAGATGTGATAAAGCATCGAGTCGTTCGGTATCTTGAAGATGTTGTCCTGCAACTCCTTCAGACTGCGCACACGCATTATCTCGGCGTGAGTCTTCGGGTCGCGGAATATGAAGTCGCCGAAACCCATGTGTTCCTCGAGTATGTGACGCAGGTCGATGCTCGCCGTCTTGGAATCCTTATCCACAAACTTAAAGCCCTCAGCCAGCGCCCTCTCGCGGTTCTCGCTCTCCGAACTCTCTATTATCAGCGGCACATACTCGTCAACCGAGCGAATGTGTCGCAGCAGTTTCAGTCCGGCATCAGGGTCTTTCTCGCCCCCGACAGGGAATCTCACGTCGCTTATCACGCCGAGTGTGCTTGCCGAATACTTGTCGTATATCTCCATTGCCTCCTCGTATGTGCGGGCGAGCACCACCTTTGGACGCCCTCTCATGCGCAGTGTCGCGGCATGACGGTTGAGCGCCTCGGTGGAGAAACTCTTGCTCTGCATGAGCACATAGCTGTAGAGATAAGGCAGAATAGAACTGTAATAGCGTATACCATCCTCCACAAGAAGTATCATCTGCACCCCACCCTCACGTATGTCGTGGTCGAGATTCATCTTGTCCTCGATGAGCTTTATTATCGAGAGAATGAGGTTTGTGTTACCGAGCCAGCAGAACACATAGTCGAAAATGGAGAGATCCTCATCCTGCATGCGCCGTGTGATGCCGTGTGAGAACGGTGTCAGCACGACGCAATGGATGTCGGGGAACACGGCTTTTATGTCGCGCGCCACCGAGAAAGCGTCGTTGTCGGCGTTGCCAGGCATACAGATGACAAGGTCGATGTTCATCGTCTTCAGCACCTTATATGCCTCCTCGGTAGTACTCACCTGCGTGAATGTAGGCGGATAGCGCAGGCCCAGTTCCATATACTCATTGTATATCTTCTCCTCTATGCGCCCGTCGTCCTCGAGCATGAAGGCGTCGTAGGGGTTGGCCACGATCAGCACGTTGTAGATACGGCGCAACATGAGATTCATGAATGTCACGTCCTTCAGATAGAAACGGCTGAACTCCTGCGGGATGGTGTTCTCTTCCATAATCAGAAAGATTTTGATGTTATCTTATGAAGTTGGTTTTCACAGTCGGTTCGACGGCCGGTTCAGGCACACCTGCAGCGCGTCCTGCCTCGATGCTCTTCAACAGCCAAGCCATGTTCTGTGCCAGACGGCGCATGGTCTGCAGCCCCTCTGCGTCCTGGAGCACCTCTTCAGGCGTGTTGCCGTGCACCTGATTCCAGTACTGACTGGTCACGATGGGCATGTTGCAGATGCCGAAGAACTTGTTTATGTCGTCCCATCCGGCTGACGCTCCACCCCTGCGGCAGCTCACGACACATGCCGCCGGCTTGTTGGCATAGAGCGATGACTTGCCATAGAAGGCCCTGTCGAGAAACGACTTGAGCTGTCCGCTCACGCCTGCATAATAAATAGGCGATCCGAAAACGAAGGCGTCGGCCTCGGCAGCCTTATCGAGGAAGGCGTTGAGTGTGTCGTCGTCATACCAGCACTTGCCCGTACCGATGCACTTGCCACAAGCAATGCAGTTTGCCACGGGCTTTGCTCCAATCCAGAAATGTTCTGTCTCAATGCCACATTTTTCCAGTTCACGTGCCACTTCGTCGAGCGCAGTGTATGTGCAGCCGTGATGATGCGGACTGCCGTTTACCAATATTACTTTCATACTATAAGATTGTTTTTATGTTGATTTTAACGTTATGATGTCATTTTATCACCACCTTGCGGCCGTTGCGTATGTATATGCCGCGTGTGGGATGGTCCACCCTGATGCCCTGCAGATTGTAGTAGTGGTTGTCCTCCACTGTCTGCGGCGCGCTCAGTCCGTCTATTCCGCTCGTCGTGTCATCGCCGAACAGACTCTTCCAGTCGAACACACGGTAGAAGAACGGACGGTAATAGTCGGCGCTGCCGGGGTCGTTGAAGTTCTTCCAGAAGTCGTCCGGATCGCTGTTGGTGGTGAACACGAGCTCGCCCGCACGCGAAAGCGCCGGATGAAGGTTCACCATGTAGAGCCAGTGATAGGCCGTAGTACCCAGCTTGTCGAGCTGTCCGGGCAGCACGAAGAGCAGACGTTTCTCGCCGAACGGACCGTAAGGCGACTTGCTGCGATAGATGTAAACCTCGCGGGCGAAGTATGGTCCCTGCGCCGTCATATAGTAATAGTCGCCGTCCTTGAACACCCACGGCATGTTGCACTGATGATTGTTCTCCATTATCTGCGAGCGTTCCATCTGTTCCTTGGTAGGATATTCGTCCTGCCATACGAAGTCGGAGCCTTCCTCCGGGCGCACGTAGTACTGCCATTTGCTGTAAAGGTCGTGTGTGGCAGTGCGTGCCACGAGCACTCCGTAGCCGTTGGTGCCGTAGAGATAGGTGTGACCGTCGTCGGCCTCGCATAGCGTCGAGCCGTAGGAAACGGCGTTGTCGTTTATCTGGTGAGTCACTTTCTCGCGGTAGAGATAGTTGCCTTTCTTCGGCAGATAGTCGGGGATGTCGTCCAGATAGTAACCTTCGGGTATTGTGCCGTCAAGTCTGTATGTAGCAAGACTCGTGCCAAGAGCGCGCAGTTCCTTCGACGCTGTTCCCATCCACATCATCTGCAGTTTGCCGTCATAGATGGTTCCGTCGCCCGACCAGTAAACGCGGTCCTGGTCGATGTCGCCCGCCAGTATCTCGTCAACCGTCTTCTCGCCGTCCGGATGGCGCAGATGCGTACGGCTGTGGAAGTAGCGTTCGGCCGAAGGGTCGGTCCAGTTGACATAGTCGGCCAGCCAGATGAGGTCATCCTCTGTCTCGCCCAGCACACCGTCGGTGGCTTTCTGGAGCATCACACTGTTGCGTGGGAAGTTGCAGTCGCCGCGTGAACGGTCGGCAGCATTCACCCTTCCGTAGAAACTGTCGTTGAAAGTCCAGAACACACTGCCGTCGGGCAGGCCCACGGTTAGTACACCGTCGCCGCCGTTCCATCCACGGGTGCGGGTGAACAGCTTGTTGTATTTCCAGTCCTTATAGGCCACTGCAGCTCCCGAACGTGTGGCGTCGGGCATCAGCTCAAGATCCCATTCGGGTTTTATGTCGGGACCTACAGTCGGATTGTCTGTCGAACCGTCGGGACGCGTCACGGTGATGTGAGTGTCGGCGAAGGTCACGTTGCTTATGTTGTCGCCCGCAAATGTGGCTATGCGCGTGTGGTTGCCGCGCTCCTCTCCGCCTATGTCGTCGGCCTTGTCCTGAGAAGCGTGCCCGGCCACATAGTCGAGATAGAACGTTCCCGTCTTGTCGTTAGTGCGTATGGAGAACTCGGCGTATATGCTGTCAATCTCCACTTCGGGTGTCGTTGTGTTGAAAAGACTTTTGAAGTCGCGGTCGGTCATGAATCCGAGCCACGTGTATCCGGCTTTAGGATAGCACTCGTTGAGCAACGCCGTGTATTTGTCGTTGGGCACAAGACGGCGCGTTATCACGTTTTTATATTCGTCGTCGCCTACGTCGGTCGTAGGTTTGGGCACCTGTGTCATCACAAGATCACCGTCGGCCTGCCACCCCTCGGGCACACATATGCCGAACAGCCCGTAAACATGCAGCACTGATTCGTTTTCGCTCGTACCGCTGCGCTTCACAACTACCTTGCCCTTGAACACGCTGTTGGTCACAGCCTCATGCGGCTGTTCTATAAGCGTGAACTTATAGCACGACACTGTTATGAGTGACGCCAGGAACGTGAGTAGAAGTAATTTCAGTTTCATAGTTTTCGGTTATATATTATGTTATAAATTGTGACGTAGTTATATGATATATGACTGCATGGCTGCGACAGAAGATGCTGCACTGAAGGAGCGGTGAAACGACTGTAAGGCAGTATATGTCTTTTCCTGAGCGATGCCTATTTTTTTACAAAGATAGCGCAAGGCGAGCGCAACTACAAGAGGGGAAAACGAAGTTTTACCTATCTTGGTATTGCCGAGCCGCAGCCTATTTTCTACAAAAATAGAGCCAACGAGCGGAAAGAGAACTTGTTCTCAGTGTCCCGAGTGCAGCCTATTTTCTACAAAGATAGCGCAAGGCGAGTGCAGCGACATGAGGGGAAAACGAAGTTTTACCTGTCTTGGCACTGCCGAGCCGCAGCCTATTTTCTACAAAAATAGTGCCAACGAGCGGAAAGAGAACTTGTTCTCAGTTTCCCGAGTGCAGCCTATTTTCTACAAAGATAGCGAAAGATAATCTCAATAACAAATGATAGATAAAGTTTTTTCAGATTCCACGTATGCTGCATTTATTCGGCACCTTCATAAAAAAACATGACAAAAACTCAAAATATTGGCAATAAAACATCCGGAATGTCAGAATATTTAATTATTTTTACCTCCGATAAAAAATGTTTCACCAATCAAGTATATATGAAAAAGTTTTACGCTTTGGCAGTTTTTACACTATGTGCATTGGCGGCTAATGCACAAGAGAAAACCATGCGTGTGCAGAATACCGACGGCACGTACACCCTTACGAGGGTTGCTGAAATAAGCAGGATATCCTTCCTCAGCGTTGCAGACCGTGGCAAAGCCATGATTGTGAGCACCGTTGATTCCGACCCTGTAACAGTGCTTTTCGAGGCACAACCAGAGGTAACCGTATCGGAAGGCAGCCTTATTATTTCGTCAAAATCCACCGACACCCCGGTAAGAATAGAAATCAATGACATATCCGAAATCCGGTTCGGAGAAGACATTTCTATGTCTGTTCCTGTAGCAACCGCCGATATCGTATGTGTGCTTCAAGGGGGTTCAGCTATCTTCAAAGGCATAACAGATGGCATGAAAGTCAACGTATGTACCATTGACGGCCGAAGCGTGCCCGTTCCAGACTGCACAGGTGGCGAACTGCGACTCAGCCGTTCTAATCTCGGCACAGGCATATTCATAGTACGCATAGGCACATTCACTTCAAAAATTACACTCTGACACTTGGTGCCGTAAGACAATTCACACCATTTTATTTTATTTAAAAATTCCTAAAACATATCAGACATGAGAAATATATTAGTGCTTGCTACTGTCACATTGGGAACATTAAGCCTCAACGCTCAGAATACAACAATGTTCGTGCACACCACCGACGGCAACGTCACTTCTACCGATATAGCCAAGGTTGACAAGATAACCTTTACCGATGCGGAATACGATCTCAATGCCGACAAAGACAGAATACTTGAGTATAATGAGTTGAACTGGCCGGAAGACCGTCTGCTGCCATTGTTCCTTCCACCCGCTTCCATCGTCAGAGCATTTGACATGAATGAAGCCAAACTCAACGAACAGGAACGTGTGATGTTCTGTGTCATGCAAGGCATCGTCAACCGCACACGTCCACGCATTCTTCTATACAACCACAACGAGGGACCTAAAGACACATGGCCCGGTGCACACAATCTGCGCATTGCTACTGTCAACGCAAACAAACCTTACCAGTTCGTAAAACGCTATGAAAACGAAATAAAAGGACTTGTACTCTATAGCACTGAAAAAAGCGAGCATTATGCCAATGTGGCTGCCACAGTGG
>ENA-OOXM01000212-OOXM01000212.1-human-gut-metagenome-genome-assembly--contig:-NODE-212-length-56017-cov-15.645527_pt1 | contig 56017 bp, 57 predicted proteins | sample MGYA00241589_ERZ501347 | MGnify/ENA primary metagenome ERZ501347 (study PRJEB25962, sample SAMEA2042832) | human gut metagenome | biome: human gut; feature: human-associated habitat; material: faeces...
ATTTTGTCAATGACAGACAACTTTCTATTTTTTGATTTTATATCGAACTCACGTTATTTATATTTCAGATGACAGAAAGAACATAATATGTATATTAAAGAGATAAAAATTTCAAACTTTCGCAACTTTCAGGAAGCTGCAGTACCCTTCCATGAAGGCATAAATGTCATAATAGGACATAATAATACAGGAAAGAGTAACTTACTTCGTGCAATAGGGTTAGTACTTGGCTTTAGTGATGGTCATAGATTAGGTACGAGTGATATATTTTATGATACAAATGTGGCAACACTAAAACTGCAGTCACCACGTATTCAAATAACTCTAGTTCTTCATAGAAGTGAAGGTGAAGCTTTAGATTCTGCAGAAATGGGGCTATTCTCCGGCATGATGACAGATCCAGCATTAAGCGAAGAAGCTGAATTGAGATACGAGTTTAAATTAGCAGATACGCAAGAGGACAATTATAAGGCAGATGTTGCTGGAGCAACTACTGCCAAGGAAATATGGAAAATCATAGATCATGATTACATTAGATTCTATAGAAGTAGTCGCTCTGGTGGTAATCAAGCTGCAGGTATTAGTGTCAATGACGCTTTGGGGCAAATTGACTTCCAGTTCCTTGATGCCATCCGTGATGTGAGTCACGACTTATACGCCGGTTATAATCCGCTTTTGAGGGATGTGCTGAATTTCTTCATTGATTACTCAGTTAAGAATGATACAGAAAAAACAGAGGATGAGATAAAGGAACAATTGAAAACTCTAAGAGATAATTTTGTTCAGCAGTCTGCTCCATTAATGCAAACTTTACAAAGTAGGTTACAGAATGGTAAAAACGTATTTCTGAAGTACGCAGTTGATACAGGTGCAACATTCAATGGAGCCGTGCCGGACTTTGATGGGGAGGTGACAGAGAATGAGATGTTTGCAGTATTGAGAATGATTATCAAGTATGCTATTGGTATAGAAGTTCCAGCAACTTATAATGGGTTAGGTTATAACAATCTGATCTATATGTCGCTTTTGCTTGCAAAAATGCAGGCAGATAGTAGCATAACCTACATGAAACGCAATGCCAAAGTACTTACATTTCTCGCTGTAGAAGAATGTGAAGCACACTTGCATCCAGCCATGCAGTACAAGTTCTTACAGTTTCTGCAGGACAACAAAGCTAATGGACATGTGCGACAGATATTCATGACTACACATTCTACCCAAATAGCTTCAGCTGTGAAATTAGATGACTTGATTTGCCTAACCTCTCCTATATTAGGGAAGATTAATGTTGGTTATCCTCGTGTCATTTATAAAAAAGATAATGCTGAAGATGTGGCATCCAAGCAATATGTGCAGAGATTTTTGGATGCAACCAAGGCGGATATGTTCTTTGCCAACAGATTGATATTCGTTGAGGGCGTTGCAGAGGAATTGTTAATACCTGTCTTTGCTAAATATATGAATAAGAACCTTACAGATGAACATGTGTTGATTGTGAATATGGGTGGCCGCTATTTCAGCCACTTTCTAAAATTGTTTGATACGAATAACCTATACACTATTAACAAAAAGATTGTATGTTTGACTGACATTGATCCCTGCAGGAAAAAGAATCTACCAGATGAAGAATATGAAGCTTGCTATCCATATGAGTATAATATAGATACAGCTAATTATAACTATAAGCATCATGCGGATGCAGTGGTGGCTCAATATACAACCCATCCTAATATTAGGTTCTACAGACAAGATGTAATGTATGGAAAAACGCTAGAATATGATATAATGCGTGAGAATCCCGATTGTGAACTGCTACTGACTAACTCTGTTTCAAATTTGAAGGAGATAAAAGCTATGATGGCAGAACAGAATCTGAATGAGATGATGAGGAAAATGAGAAACAGTGAGGAAAATACACGTATCAAGGCCTCCATAGTTGCATCTAGGTGGCCGGAAAATGAAAAACGAAAAGCATTACTTGCATCACGTTATTTGAACTCTGTTTCGAAAGGCAGCAATGCGTTAGAACTAAATGTGGCACTTATGACTAATCTGGAGAAGCCTGCAGCAGATAGAAAAGACTTCAATGTACCCCAATATATTGTTGATGCATTAACATGGCTACTATCATAACATCAGAACAAAACATACCTATAGACGAATCATTTAAGGTAAGCGCTGGACCCGGTGCGGGAAAAACTTTCTGGCTGATAAATCATATCAAGAATGTGGTGTCAAACAGTCATAAACTTGATGTGGTGAAGAAGGTCGCTTGTATCACTTATACCAATGTCGGTATTGATACTATCACTTCACGTTTGGATATGGGATATGACGTGGTTGAGGTATGTACCATCCATAGTTTCTTGTATGCTAATGTGGTAAAACCCTATGTTCATCTGATAGCTAAAGATTTTAAGTTGAAATTGGATAGCCTTATAGTTGTTGATGACTCTAATTTTAAATCCGAAGGAATTGCAGCAATCGTATTAAAGAGTATTGGTAAGTCATGGTTTGATACCAAAATCTATCTTAAAGGCTTGACAAGAGCCATGTGGCGCTATCAAAACCACGAGTACAAACATTACAAACCCGATTACGCACAGTCTTATAACCTACATGGTCGCAAGTGTTATGTGGGTAATGACTGGTATATGGATTTCAAAAGATGGCTATGGAGTGGAGGGTATATATCTTTTGATGACATTTTGTATTTTTCTTATATTCTGCTTTCTAGATATCCTAGCATATACAAATTGATAAAGGCCAAATATCCATATATTTTCGTAGATGAATTTCAGGATACAATTCCTTTTGTAGTTGACTTCTTGACTCAATTGGGTGATGAGGGGGTAATTGTGGGTGTAGTTGGCGACAAAGCTCAATCAATTTATGACTTTATCGGTGCTACGGTACAGCAATTTGATAATTTTACTGTTCCAGGGATGCATGAGTATGAAATACGAGGGAATAGGCGTAGTACGAAGCAGATAATAGACATACTGAACATCGTCAGAACTGATTTTCCGCAAGAATGGCTGAGTGGAACAGAAGGGATGATGCCAGAATTACTTGTAGGCGATATGCTTAATTGTTACCAACAAGCCATAGAAAGGTGTGGAACTGACGATATACAATCGCTGGCTTTTCAAAACGTACTTGCAAATTCGATGCGTAATAAGAATAGGGTACGGGAAGTTGAGAAAATATTAGAGATGGACTTTGATAGCAATGTAGGGCGTCAGATGATGATAAAGGCATTGATAAAAGCCGTAGAATATACAAGAATGAATGACCTGCGAAATGCTTGGCATCAGTTAGACATTATAGATCGAGATCGGTCATTAACTATTGTGCTTCTAAGGCACTTGTTGAATGGATATAAGGACTACAAAGACGGAAGTCTGATGGGTTTCTACAATTTTCTGGAGAATGATTTACATGTCAATATACCTAAGATAAAAGGAAAGACAATCAAGGAGTTCTACATGAACCATACATACGTCGATGCTGCTCTTGGGGTGAAGTATGGTGATTCAAATGATAAGCATAAGACCATACATAAATCAAAAGGAGAGGAGTATGATAACGTGTTTGTCATTCTGAAAGAGGAAAATGATCTAGGGTTTCTGCTATCTTCGGATCTAAACGGCAACAATGCGCATCGGGTATATTATGTGGCTGCCAGTCGTGCTATTAAACGATTATTTATCAATGTTCCTACGCTGAGTGCAGAAAACCGAATCAAGTTTGAAGGTAAACCTATTAATATTTCATAAAGACAATTGATGTAGATAATGATTCGAAACATAAAATAATGATAGTGCGTTTACCGGTTTAGTTGTGTTGATACTCGGTGAGAATGGTGTGGGTAGGGACATATTGTCAACTACCTGCTCAATAGAAGTAGAGGGGCAAGCCTTTGTAGCAGTGAATCGCGTTCGTTCTCCGTACAACTTACACAGCCATCTTATTCGGAGTAGCTATAGACTTTTTTGAAAAACGAGGCTTGACCTTGAATTTCTATCAAATTTTAGAACTATTTTTGCATCCAAGTATAAAATGACTATCTGATGCGATATACTGAAAGGTGCTAAATAAATTTTGATTTATTTTTTTGAAAATACTAGTTCAATAGAATACAAGTAATATTAAATTTAATTATTAAATTTGCAAGATCTACAGGGTAAAAGACGTTTAGCTACGTCTTAATTATTATTAAATAGTAAAAATTATGACAAGAATAGATACAAGAAAGAAATTTATGAATAATATTTTTATTAGTTGGTCAGGTGATAATAGTCGTATAATTGCAAATAACTTAAAGCTGATTATAGAGGAATTCATTTTTGCGAATAAAGTAAGATGTTTTGTGTCTGACTCTGATATTGTATCTGGAACAGATTGGTGGAATAAAATAAAGGATGAATTAAAGTCTTCAAAGCTTGGTATTTTATGTATTACTAAAGAGAATATCCAAGCTTCATGGATATATTATGAAGCAGGAGCTTTGGTTGGTAATGATATTATAACGATTCCCTTGTTATTCAATTGTAATAGAGATAAACTAAACAAAACACCTTTAAATGGTAGACAATGTGTTGATTTTGGGAACAAACAACGCTTTCAAAAAATGATATGTGATATTAATGAGCAATTACACATTTTGGATATATCAAATAAAGCATTAAATGTATTAGCTGATAAAGCATATCAACAATTGAAAAGTGATCTAGCTTCCACATTTGACAAATTAAAATGTATGGGATATTTTGATGATAGTTATATTTATCCTTCTGACATTAAAACAATTAATAGAAACACAATTTTTATAAGTGCTCCAATGAGTACACTGAACGATGAAAAATACTTAAATCAACGTAGTTTCTTGTTAAAAGTGCAAGAAATCTTATCCTCTTTAGGTTTCTCTAAAATTATTTGTCCTGCAGCTACAATAAAAGATAAGTCTCATTTTGATGGAGACACAAAGGCTATGCGTAATTTTGAAGAACTAAAACAAGTTGATTGTTTTATGTTAATTTACGATAACGCTAATCGTTCTAGCATTTTAATTGAATTAGGTTATGCAATTGCATTAAGTAAGAAAATTGTCGTTTTTTATAAGGGAAGACTTCCATACTTAATAAAAAAAGCTGGAGAGAATATCCAACATGTTAAAACATACAGATTTACGAATTATGAATCAATTATTGACATAATTCAAGCAAATGATATAGATTTGTTTAAGGGTAATGGATATGAATAAAAAAATTTTTTTATCAACACCAATTTCTGGTTTTAAGGATAGAGCATTATTTTCAATATTCAGAAAGAAAATAATAAGTATAACAACTTTCTTGGAAAAGAATGACTTTGAAGTATGTTCAGAAATTAATAAATTTTCAATAGAATCTGATTATGATACTCCAGATAAGTCTATCCAAGAAGATTTTAAAAAAATAAGGGAAGCTGATATATTTTTAATGTTTCATCCTCAAAAAATGCAAACCAGTACATTGATAGAGTTGGGATATGCATGTGCTTTTAATAGAAAAATTATAATAGTTGGTAATAAAAATGATCTACCTTATTTAGCAAAAGGTATAGAGGATTCAGAATATAGTGCTAAATTGGTGAATATACTAGATTTTAGCAAAATAACTGAAAGGGAAATTCTCGATGCAATCTTGTTGATGATATAATGCTATTAAATTTAATCATACTGTTATAATAAACATTTTGTTTTAATGTTGTTTCGTGTATAATTCAAGGAACCATGTCCAACAGTCGGATTGACAAAAATCAAATGTTATGTTACTAGGAATAACGAACAAGTACACGATGAAAACACTCAGGTTGTTGGGTAGCTGTAGGCTTATGAATACAGACTGACATAGTTGGAATGGATATGGTAGATTGTCTTATGATAGGTGTATAACGCTTGGAAAAGGCCAGCGGATCAAAAATAGACTTATCATGTGGATATATACAAGAGGTAGGCAATATATTCTAATTAAGAAACACTAACATATAGATGGACCGATTTTTATTTGTGAAATCTATTATTTCCCTTTCGTTGAGAAAGAGTTTGCTGGTTTGGGTAAGAGATTACAGAGGTCTCTTTTACTATATTGATTCCGCTATCTGAGTTCGTCAAATGAACAGAAAAGAGTATTTCTGGACATGGAAACTATGAATATGTGCCAATAGTGCCTTTGCGTTTACGGCAAGAGTTCCATTATGGTTTTATTCTAAGCCGACCCTTCCACTGTGTTGTAATCGTTTTCATTCATAACTCTAATTATTTAAGAACTATATAATGATACGATTTTAAACTTGAAAAACATTGCTAACTCCTAAATAATTATCAAAAGAGTTTTTTTCTTGATTAGAATTGATGTTCAGATGATTAAAAAGGAATGTATGATGGAAACTTTGGATAATCCGTACGTGAGCTGAGGACATCAAGTGCTGCCGGGGGAAAGGTGTTTGGCACGCACCATGGCGAAGCGGAAGGCGAATGCACTCCTGCGGAAAGACCTGTGGAAGTTCTGCGCCATATTCTGCAAGTTCGGGCATGATAGTCTGCTCCTTTCCACGCCCGCCTACAACGTCGATACATACCGGCTTTGGGGGAACGGGAAGATACTCAAAAGCACGCTGATCCGAAAATTAGGGTACATTGACCGGGAATATATTGCTTTCTGTAACTACAAGGGTAAACACACGTCTTGCTACTCAAACGGAGAAAGGCGGAGTTGTGATGCTGTACATTTCGTAACATGGAAAAATTCAGACAAATGAAACTCCGATGAACCCGCAACTTCATCGGAGTTTTTTGCTTTCAGCGTAATTTTTACAATTCAAAGCTATGGAGTCTCTCTAAAAATCAGTAACTTTGGACAAAGTTGCAAAAAGAATGTTATATGAATATTTTATCATCCGTGTGGGAGTGGATTTGTAATAATAAGGAATGGCTATTTAGTGGCGTTGGTTTAATTATCATTACTTGGCTAACAAACTTCCTTTGTGATTATCGTAAGGAAAAGAAAAGAATAAAAGAAGCTAATGATGCTGTTATAAAAACTAATAAAGCTCTTGAACTTAAAGAAGAAGAATTTAGACTTCAGAGTTTACCTGATTTAGTAGTAAATGGAGTGTACATTAATCAGATTGACAAGTTTATTAAAATTGAAGTTATTAATGTTGGCAAAAATGCGACACTTATAAGTTTATCAGATATACCAATGGTATGGAAGCCGATAGGTAATCAATTTCCATATATACTGCATAATGGTGAACAGATAATTCTTACGTTAAAATATATCGGATCCGGAAACATCAACACAGATGCAATTGTAATAAATCTAAATTATAAAGATATACGAGGAAATAAATATATATCTTGTATTAGAGGGAATAGTGATGGTGTTAAGATTGTACATACAAGATATCAACGTTAATTGAAAACTGTTTGCGAATTTCTTAGCATACATAACTATAGTTATATAACAATATTAATTATAATTTATAAAAATGGCTTTTATTGGTACAATTTTTTCTGGTGTAAATATGGCTATACGAATATCAGAGTATTTAAATCTTACAGATTCATTATCTTGTAGAATTAGTAGATTAGAGCAAATGCATCAGAAATCAGCAAAAGAGGCTTTAAGGCATGCTTTATCAACTAACGATGATACTCTACGTAAGAAATATATTATTCGGGCTGTTGAAAAGTATTTTGATGCAGTTTCTATTGAAACCGATGACCAGGCTTTGTTTGGAGCTTATATAGGACTTGCCTGTTGTCATAGTTTGTTAAATGACATAAATAATAGAAATGCTGCTATTGAAAATGCACTATGCTGTTATAATCGAATATTATCTGAAGCAAATTACGAGGCTGAAGGATTTATTGCAATACAGGCAAATGGGGACGAAGAGCTTCATACAATGTTAAAAGGTATTTGGGGTATTTGTACATTAGGAGTTGCTAATGTTATAGATACTGGAGTAAAAAAAATTCAGGAAGCAAGAATTAACAATTACAAAGAGAAAGAAAAAGAGATGCGAGGGATTGCAGATCAACTTAAATCTCAATTGAAATGAATAAATATAGTTTCATATAGTTGGCAACCGAAGATCAACTGGGTTCTTTTAAGTCGTTTGCATCTGCTTTGCTTACCACACTTAGCGAACAATGACAACATCTTGATGTTCTTTTTTGAGTTGGGCTTTAGTTTAAGGAGTGAGTCGAGGAACTCGATGCTCTTGCCATTATAGCCTGTGAATTTGTAGTGGATACCGCTTTCTCCAACTTGTCTGTATGCTTCTGAGCTGCCTTGGTAGTTAAATAGGATAATGGCTAGAAATGCTATCATTACTATGTCCATATGAATCCTCTCCAAGCGCCATATTACTTTGCAGACTTTGGCTGTTGGTTTATTTGAAAACTTTCATTACCTTTGTCTTCAGAAAAGTGTTCTATTCAATAATGCAGAATATGACAGATAAGGGAATTTTGCTCATTTCCAAATCGTTACCTCTCTAAAATCATAATCTTGCAATTTGCTCATTTTCAATTAGTAAGAATAGTTGTAATGCCTAAAGCAATGGAATGTTATGTGCTTCTTTATACCAGCAGCTTCTATCCACTTCTTCACTGGTCTGTTAATCCATGAAGGATCTTGTAATCCTTCAAAAACCAACCTATCGGGTTCGGCGGGTTCACCACAAATCAGATAGGCTTGCTCAGATATAGGCATGTACTCCACACCTCCTGTTTTCCGTTGAGTGAAGTTTATGCGGTAGTGGTCACCTTCTACGGATAGTTCTTTCCAAGTCATCTTTCGTATATCGGAATGACGAAGTCCTGTCAATGCACTAAAGAAGGCAGCCTTCTTCAACATGGGGTATTCACAAGGTGTTGCTGCGAGTTTGTTCAGTTCCTCGATAGTTAGATACTCGCGACGGCTCTCCACTCCAGAGATGCCCTTCACCTTAGCGGCAATGTCTACGTCGAAATAACTGTCAATGAACGCTTGATGTAATGCTGCTTTGAAAAGAGTGAAGTAAGTGGAAGCCGTATTCTGGGAGATCGTTCCTGTTTTGTTGCCTCCACGTGGGGCATTCAATAGAAAGTCCCTTACACTCTCTATCAGATGCATATCAATCTGAGCAAATGGTAAAGGTTTGTTCTTTGTGAACATCTTCAGCAAGTCACATGCTCTGTCCCAATTTACACCGATGGACTTGGAATCATTCTTGTGACGTTTTGCTGCCTGTTTCTTGAAATATTCAATGAAGTCTGCCTGTCCTCTGGCTTTCTTCTCCACCATAGCTTGTTCAGTGTCAGAATAAAGTTCCGTATTATAATATTCCCTCTGGCGAAGGATTCGCACGTTGTCTGCAAAGATACACGTCTCACGATCCGCCTTTGAACGGCAAATGATGATACCGTTCATATCCCGTTTGGGCTTATAGGTTTGTACACCATAGTCATTCAATCGGGCTGGGCGCGTCTTGTCCCATATGGGAGTAGTGATGATACGATTCAGATACTCACGTTCACGGCATGGCTTATCATGCCCAGGCTTGAACACGGGATAAGCTTCAAGGTATAAATACCATTCGTTGCGCAACTCCGATTTTCGGAGTTTGACAGACACTTTCGTGTGGAGCATTGCTTTCTTCATTTTGCTTCAGATTTATAGAGGTTATCGATTTCTTTCTTGGGGACATATACATAGTTTCCTATTTGTCTTGTCGGAATTGAGTATTTTCTAATCTGCATATATGCTGTACTATCATTCATATGATATTTCTTGCACATCTCATTGATAGTATAACAGTTCTTGGGCTCCAATGAATAAAGTTTGGGTTCTGGCTTTTCCTTTTTCAAAGGATGCTTACGCAGAGGGTACATCTTCATCAACTCTGTCTTGCTAACTCTAATCATTTTTTTACCTGCGTTCACATAAGGAATCTTTCCCTTTCTGATAAGTCGATAAAGAGTGTCTTTACTGATTCCGAACAGAGCATAAGCTTCTGACACTTTTACGTACTCTTGAGACTTAGGTATCTTCCTTACGATTACGTCCAGTTTTGAATGACGGATTTCTTCATCCCTTCGACGCTTATATGCTATTTTTGAGCATCGGGGAGAGCAGTACCATGACTCGATGGTCTTGGCCATGAATGATTCTCCACAAACCATACATTTTCTTCTGATTTCAAATTTTGCAATTCCCATTTTACGACATTTTTAATTCATTATTTTTACTCAAATATTTTTGTTGCACTTTATCGACTTTTTTGTTGCGGTACAAATAAGGAACATATATGAGATAGGAAACGATAGAAATCGATAACGAAGACCAAACCCCTTAAAACGGCAAATCCGTGTAACTCGTTGAGCTACACGGATTTGGTTTCCGATAATTATTATTGATTATCTAAGTCTACTTCACTTCCTCAAATATAAAGTATATTGATAATCAGTTAGTTACTGTTATCAAGATACAAATGATATGCAAATGTAAGTATAAAACCATATAGAAAAAGTACAAATGGACATTACTTTGTATGATAACATCCTTTTCTACAGATTAAGGGTTAACACAATGTTATACTACTGATATTCAGCATATTGAAGCTGTTCTTCCTTGCATTCAACAAAGAGTGTTAAATTATATTAAATCCTACAGGGCAATTATGATTCGTGCAAAGATAATATTTTGCAGTCAAAGGAAGAAAGACTTCTTGAACCACTTCTATGGTTCTATACTTCTGTTTCTGACGTAAGCTGACCCGTACGGTTTTCGGGTTTTAGACGGACATATATACAGTTTACTTTAGGTTAGCATATATATAAGAGCTAACCAAGGTAAACTAAAGTGTTTTTGTCCTGTAGATACTGCACTTTGTGGACTCTTTTCTCCTTTGACTGCAAAAACCTCTTATAGCCTTATCTCCACCTATAACGTCACTTCACACTGCTGTACCATGCAGTCTGCCATGTACCACCCCATCGGGCTTTGATAAGAATTGTGTTGCAAAGGTACCTGTCATGGCGTTCATCCTGCAAGGTCGGTGCCTGTGGTTTGTCCGTGAAATCTCCACGCTCTGATTGTGGCAGAGGTAGTATTTGACGGCAAAACCTTGCATTGATGAGCCATAACACCTTTTGGGGCAACATAATTCTTTAATCAATCCCGATGGTAGTTGGTTCTACATAAGGGAAGAAAATAAAAATTTTATCTTATGGCTAACATTTGCGACACTCAGTACAAGGTGACAGGCTCACGCAAAGCCGTGGCAGACCTTTGGAACACACTCCAAGAGTTGGAGGTGAACAGTAATAATGTGTATCTGTATCTCTTGGCAGAACACTATGGCATTGACTACGAGAAGAAAGGCATCTCGGTGAGAGGACACATCTATTGGGCAGAGTATGAGGAGAACGTGGAAGACGATTATGCCCTCTTGTCCTTTGACACCGAAAGTGCTTGGTCTTCATGCGACTTGTTCTTTGAGGAGGTGAACAAGGCACTTGGCGATGAACTTTCAATCAGTTGGCGAGAGGTTGAGCCAGGTTGCGACATCTTCTATACGCACGATGAGAACGACTTCTTCCCCGAAGAGTGCTACGTCACTGCATACGGAGAACTCTTTGAGGATTTTGAGGGTGCTTACTCCACCTTTGGTGATGCTATCAAGTTGTGGTGTGAGAAGACTGGTGTCTCACAGGACGGAAGAAGCGAACAGAAGATGATTGACTTCATCAATGAATACGAGTATGAGGCAGAGGACACGAATTTCTGCATCAATCCAATCACATTCGGCTAACAAGGAGGAACGGATATGGCAACGATAGACATGGAGCAGTTGGACGGCGTTGTAGGGTGTTTCTGCACCTTGCTTTATCCCCGAAGAGGTCAGACAGAGGGAACGATTGTCGAGGACTTGGGTTGTGAGGTCATTGTCCAGCTCATCAACGGCAAGGAAGTGACGGAGTACAAGGATGATGTTGTCATCTGTGAATAATCAGGAGAGAGTCTGTTGGCTATGTGGCTTGCAGACTCTTTCTTCCTTTGACTGCAAAAACTCTTTTAGGACAATCCTCCAATGAGGTTATGGCTGTTGTAACTGAAATACCTTGGGAGCAAGTTGTGCGGTTTGCTCACTTGCTCCAGTCCTGTTATAGAAGCGATGCTTCGACACCTGTATAGCGATACGTCGCCAAAGTCCCTTCGCCGTTTTAAGCGTCTCTGTACCTTGTTATAGGAATGGTCATTTCGCCTTTTGGTTTTACTCGTCTGTCTTTTGCGACTCTTCCTTGTCGGACACAGAACTTGGTCTTAGCATGATGACAGTGCTATCGCCAATCCTCTGATGTCTGTCCTCTTTTGGCTTGATGCCTCTATTGCTAAGCTGACCCTTAGGCTTGTCGTTCATCGTGCATCAGTGTTCATGCTCCTCACTCTTCTGATGATACAGCTGTAAGGTCGGATTTCCCGCTTCGTTTCTCCAGGCATACAGCCATAGCAGTGCCCCTGTCTGTTGCATACGGATTGCCTCCTTGCTTACAACCTTTGTTCCATTGTTTGGCCCCGTCTTTTTCTGAATTGAGCTATTTGAAAGCCACTTATTTTTACCATGCAAAGGTAGCGTGATGCTGCGAAGGACTTCCTCCTTCTTGTGTGGCCGCTATCGCTGTGACCAATAAAATAGTGCGTAATCTTCCTTTTTCTCCCTTACCGCCAACGACAAAAAGAGTATTGCGAACGATTTTCATGGTGCTTCCCACATGGTGCCACATCCCTGCTTTTGAATGCATGTAAAAATTAAGTTTCACTTTTAAATTCAATTCAAAATGAAAAAGATCGAGAACAACTTCACAGTTTCAGGTTTCGTAGGTAAGGATGCAGAAATCCGTCAGTTCGCAAACGCCAGCGTAGCACGCTTCTCATTGGCAGTAGGCCGTCAGGAGAAGAACGGCGAGGAAACCAACCGCGTATCGGCTTTCATGAATATGGAGGCATGGCGCAAGAACGAGCACACCGAATCATTCGACAAGCTCACCAAGGGCACGTTGCTCACCGTCGAGGGTTTCTTCAAGCCAGAGGAGTGGACAGACAAGGATGGCGTGAAGCACTCCAGAATCATCATGGTTGCAACCAAGTTCTACGAGTGTCCCGACAAGGAGGAGACTCCTGCGGAAGAGCCGGCCAAGCCAGCAACCAAGAAAGGCAAGAAATAGCCTTTCCTCTCCATAACAAGGCGACCTTCGGGTCGCTTTTGTTTTGCTCAGGGACATCAATCTGCTGTTATAGCGTGTGATAATCTTCTCTAATAACAACCATGTGCATTTATTAACCATAACGGCAACGCCGTCTTCCTTTATTCTAACCACTTCGTCCCTCACCATTTGCGAAACGTCACCAAGATGGTTGGCATACAGATATTCCCGGCTGATGGCGACAAAGTCGCTATTAGCCAAGAAAGACAGTATGCCAAGGTCTGAACGCGAGAGGACTGCCATCTATGCCACAAGATGCCGAAGCCGAGGCTTCTGATAATTGTGTCCTTTACTGGCTATCCACTCGCCTTGATATTCAGACCGTCAATCTTGCGACAGCTTCACTACCCACCCACACCTGCTTTACTATTCTTCTTCTCTTTGACTGCAAAATATTTTCTGTTATAAGCGGTGGTTTCGTCCAAGTGCGTTGTATCGCTTCGCCCCACACCTTCAGAACGGCATTACTGTACGGACACCGCACGAATCCCATGTGACAGGCAGCCAACAATGTCACTATCAGAAACTGACACTTCTGATAACTGCCTTTATTGCTGTCTGGCTGTCCCATTATCGGGCTTCGGCAATGTCCGTGTAATGCCATTCTGCCCACCCATACCACCTTTACCACTAATCAACTGTTTTACAATTTCTCTTCTGCTATACAAGAGGCAGTTCTTGTCCACTCAGGCATATTGAATGTGGCAGACATGTCTGCTACGTCCAATCTGCCTCAGTGTCCTGCGGCAAGGACAAGGCACATTTGTCATGCTGACAGGAGTGCCCGATTTGTCCGTTGCGCAACTGTCTCTTCTTGCCTGATATACGTTACTATCTACTTCTAAATTATACTGCTTTGCCCCACGCCTTTGCGAAGCGTTACATGGTCTGTCGTCATACAGACATCCTTGGCTGATGGCAACACGTTGCTATTAGCCAAAGCTGACAGTATGCCGAAGTACCGACGCGAGAGAATTGTCTGTCCGTGCTACAAGCTATCAAGGCTGAAGCTTTGATGACTTGCATCCCGGTCAGCCAACACACTCGCTTTATGTCGGTACAGCAGACCTGCAAACACTTCACTGCCCACCCTTACTGTTTCAATCTTTCTTCTTACCTCTTTATATATAACACATCATTCCTCTTGCAGCCAATATCAATAATCTTCTTCCAATCAGCGCAGTGGTAGGCATATTTCCTGCAAAGTTAGCCGCGTCTGAGACAATCGTCAAATTCTGCTTGAGGTCTTGTGACTGTGAACAATCTTCCTTTTCCTCGGAAAAGAGTATTCTTCACACATAATTTGTCTTTATGTCTTTTCTTGCGGCTTGTGGGAGCAGAAAATATCCCTCCACAGGCTGAAAGGTCTCGAAAGGAGGGAAGAGAAAGAAACGGTTAAGCGAACGCAGAGGGAATTTATTCACTATGCTGAGCGTAAGTTTCTTCAACGTAGTTAAACAAGTCCAGCGACATGGGCGACAAACTTATTTGTATCACTAAAAATAGAAAGGCAATGAAGATTATCATCCTGCATGATGCTGACGCACGCATCGAGTATCTTGACGTAGCCGACCACCTTCTCGGCTCAGACATCGAGGAGTTCCTCACCAGACAGGGCTTCTCAGTGAACAACATCACATGGCTTGTCACATCGGCAGACCATATCCCAGTGGTTTACCACAAGTATGACATCGACTGCAAGACCGGCGAGGCAACCCACACCAAACGAGAGGCAGAACTGCAAGACCTCACTATCCACGGACAACTCCAGGCATTGCAGCACCGGGAGCAGGACGAGCTGAAAGCGGCTCTTCGCAAGTACGGCACGGAGGTGGACGGAGGCTTTGAGGTGCATTTCGAGGGAGAGCAGCCCATCGTGGCAGGTTATCTCTTTGACGAGCCTCGTGACATCGTCATAGACGCAGCACGTTTGGATGCCGACGGAAACTTGTCGCTTCTTGGAGAGGACAAGGAAGTGAGGGATGGACAATACGACATAGAGCCAAGCGACATATTTGGCGGTCAGTTGGACTATGTCACGTCGAGTATAGGTGCATGGATGAAGTAGGAGCATGTATGACCCAGTGCATCGTATATGACGAGACGACCAAGGAGAGCGAGACCTTTTGCTCATTGACCGCAGCCAAGAAGTGGATGCGAGAGCGCATCAAACAGAAGCATGAGGTAAGCGGACAGAAGTACAGAGTCTATTCCGACGGAGAGTTTGTTAATTGCGGCTCTATCAGTCTCACAGGCAGCAACAAGTCTTTTGTCGCCAATACAAGGCAGACGAAGAAAGGATATTAATAACAAGGTAACGGCAAGCCTAACCAACTTGCCACACATATATTGATATGGAAAAGCAAATATTGAGTTTTAATGACTTGCCATCAGCATTGTCATTAGTAATAAACAAGCTGGAGATTTTAGAAGAAAAGTTTTCCACACTAATGACTCAAATTCAGCCCGATAAGGGATTGGAATGGCTTAGTGTTTCCGAATTGAGTGAGTATCTCCCTACCCATCCAGTTGAACACACAATCTATTGTTGGACAAGCAATAAACAAATACCATTCCATAAGAAGGGGAAACGTATCATGTTCCTCAAATCTGAAATTGATGAGTGGATGCAAGATAACAAGAGTAGGTCACGAGCAGAAATTATGAATGAAGCAATAGCTTATGTTCAATCAACAAGAAAAGTCATTTAAATAACAAGGTAACGGCAAGTCTAACCAACTTGCCACTATAACATTTTCACATTATGATTTACACTCACACTATCGGACGCATCGGAGCAAAGGATTGCCGCGTCATCACAGGTACACACGGAACATTCATGGCTGTTGACATCGCAGTGGACGACTACAGTAAGGGCAAGCAAATCACCACTTGGGTAAGGGTGAAGAGCAGCAAGGAGAACCATATCCGTTTGGCTGAATACCTCACCAAGGGTCGTATGGTGCTTGTGGAAGGCACACTGACTTCTTCCATTTGGACAGACCGCAACGGAGAGAACCACATACAGCATAGCATCATAGCTGACTCCATCGCCTTTGTCAATGCAGGGAAGAAGGATGCAACCGACACACCTGCAACAAAGGCACGCAAGGCAGCCAAGGCAGAGGGCGAGGCTCCCGTACCGCCAGCCGATGCACCGCAGGACAAGAGCGAAGACCTTCCCTTCTGAGGGTAGTATCAACTGAGAGTAGTACGTACTAATCGTAGTAAATCCGCTTTTACTATGGTTAGTATGTACTATCAGTAGTAGAATAGTAAAGTAGTATTCACTAATAGTAGTATCATGTTATGACACAGATAATTGCAGTATTAAATCACAAGGGTGGTGTAGGGAAAAGTACGACCGCAGTAAGCCTTGCGGCAGCTCTGCAACTGAGTAAGAAGAACGTCTTGGCTATTGACATGGATGGACAAGCCAACCTCACGGAAGCCTTGGGATTGTCCATCGAGGAAGAACAGACAGTCTATGGCGCAATGTGTGGACAGTACACCTTGCCGTTGGTCAAGTTGCACAACGGCATCACCGTCTCACCCTCATGCCTTGACCTGTCTGCGGCTGAGTTAGAGCTTATCAGCGAGCCGGGACGGGAGCTTATCTTGAAGGGACTTATCACCAAAGCCATCGCCAAAGAGCATTTCGACTACATCATCATCGACTGTCCACCGTCATTGGGCTTGCTGACCTTGAATGCCCTCACCGCAGCCGACTACATCATCATCCCTGTTCAAGCGCAATACCTTGCCATGAGAGGTATGGCAAAGTTGATGGACATCATCCGCATCGTTCAGGAGCGGCTCAACTCCAACCTTAAAGTGGGCGGCATCGTCATCACCCAGTTCGATCGCCGCAAGACGTTGAACCGAAGCGTGAGGGAAATCGTCAATGACAGTTTTCACGAGAAGGTTTTCAAGACCGTCATCCGTGATAATGTGGCTTTGGCAGAAGCACCCATCAACGGCAAGACTATCTTTGAGTATAATCCCAAATCCAATGGTGCCAGTGATTATATGTCTTTGGCAAAAGAAGTGTTAAACTTAAAATAGCATAGCCATGAGCAAGAGCAGTATGTTGAAAGAGGGAATGAAAGGCGGTCTCAACGGACTCCTTTCTTCCACAAAGAAGCCGAGTAAGGAGCAGATAGTCACAGAAACTACACCAGCACCACCTGTGTCTGTTTCTGAGACTACCGAAGTGCCGGTGCATTGCAATTTCCTTATCAACAAGAGCATCCACACGAGGATGAAGTACCTCGCCATCAAGAAAGGGATGTCCTTGCGTGATATTGTCAATGAGGCAATGACAGAATACCTAAAGCGGCATGACACATGAGTGCCGCGCGGTATCATCGCCGAACAGACGATGATACCGCTATCTCTTCTATAAACAGACTTTACTATCCGTAGTATGGTAGTAAAAACTATTCGACTATTATACTATTCGTAGTCGATACTACTTTTAGAAAATACTATCCAACTCATTTTTAGGGCAATAGTTTTCTCTGCTTGTAGGACTGTCTCCATGCTGATAAAAGGCAATGTCGTTCCCTATTACAAGATTTTCTCTTTTTCCCTCATATCAACTATCGTCCTTCCCCATATACAGCTTCGCCCCACGCCATCCCGCCCGTTTCCTCTTTTACATAACAGATTTCTTTTCGCCTGCCTTGCCGCTGCGGATATTGTTTTGCAAAGGTAATGCTGGCGATTGTTCAAACACCAAATCGTCCATTGCATTTGACCGAAAAATCTTCCTCTGCGTGCAGAGCGTATTTTTCGCTCCCGATTTGGCTTTTTGATCGCCATCACTCTTGGAAAGCAAAAAATATCCCTTGGGCAGGCAGGAAAAGCCTCCGAAATAAGGGAAGAAAAAACATAAGAGCAATGGCACACAAGAATGACTATCAAATCCAAAAGCAGTTAGACAAGCCTCAGACTTGGTTCTGCAAATACTATCCCGCACGCATCCGCAATGTGGGTGAGAAGGAGATTGCCGACAGACAATTAGTGTTTGACTTCAAGGACGGAAGAGCCTACGAGGAAGTGGCGCAGCGCACCGCAGAGAATATGCTGACACTCTACGGCAAGGGTTGCGTGAACATCGTCTTCGCCCCCGTTCCAGCATCCACAAGCGAGAGCAACGAACTCCGCTACAAGGCTTTCTGCCACAGGGTGTGTGAATTGACAGGAGCGGAAAACGGCTACGAGCACGTGAGGGTATGCGGAGAGCGTAAGACCATCCACGATAACCGCAAGAACGAGGATGAAGTCCGCAAGGCGAATGTCGTTGAGTTTGATGAGCCGTTCTTCGACAACAAAATGGTGTTGGTCTTTGACGATGTGATAACCAAGGGTCTCAGCTATGCCAAGTATGCCAACCAACTCGAAAGGCTCGGGGCATGTGTTATTGGCGGTATGTTCCTCGCACGCACACATTATAAAGTAAGGTAAAGTATGACAAAGTACGACAAGGCAGTGTCCGTATGCTTCAGCGGACACCGCAGCGTACCTTTCGCCAAGCGGAGGGAGTTGAAGCAATGTCTCAAATCGGAGATAGCCAAGGCGTATGCCGACGGCTACCGGTATTTCTATTGTGGCATGGCAATGGGATTTGACCTGCTGGCGGCAGAAGCCGCCCTTTCGTTGCAATGCGAGTTGAAGGACTTGCAGGTGATAGCCGTTGTGCCGTTCCGTGGTCAGTCTGACCGGTGGAGCAAGGAAGAGCAAGCCAAGTATGATGCCATCCTGCGCATCGTGGATGACGTGGTCGTATTGAGCGAGCAATACTACAATGGCTGCCTTCTGAGGCGCAACGACTATATGGTCAACCGCAGTTCACGTCTCATAGCCTACTTCGATGGCAATCCCAAGGGCGGCACGTTCTACACCGTCAGAGAAGCCAAGAGGCAGGGATTGGACATAGTGAATCTTCATAATAGTGTATAACCCATAAAACAGAAAATGCTTATGGACGATATTGTTGCAATCATCGTTTGCTACTTCGTGTTCGGAGCTTTGGGCAATGTGCTCAGAGCTTTGTTCGGCGGAGAGAGACGAAACGACTTCCGCCGTGACCGCTAAGCGTCTTTAAACCAAGATACGCTGACAGCCATACGTCTGCACCTTACCCCAAAAAGATGCAGCGGATAATTGTGTCCGTAGGCAAGGATATTCAGATTCCTCACCTTAACATTTTGATAAAAATAAAGATACTGCTGCCTATATTTCAAGACAGCAGTATAAACCTTACTCTGCAGGTGCCCATTTGCAACGCACAGGAGAGACGATTGCACCCTCTGCTTTCAGCTGCTTCATGGCTGCATCTACCTCTTTGCGGTCGAGACCGCTGAGTTCTGCGATTTTACCTGCGTTGAGAGGCTGACCAGCCTCTTTCATTGTTGCCAATACTTTTTCTTTTGCGTCCATTGTTTTGATGATTTGATGTTTTGTTTATAATCTTGTTATTAACTCTTGTATTTTGTCTTCCCTTATAATCTTCGGTTGTGCCTTACCTGCCAGAACGAGAATTTTCTTCCCGTTTCTGTAGATGTGCAGCTGTCTGCTTCGTACCACTGCTGTCAAGGTCTCATCATCCTGCATGGCTTGCCATATAGGATAATACACACCTTCTGGTTCAAACAACTTCTTCTGAAGGTGTGAGCACATGTTGGTTGTATCTATTGTCATATCGTTACGTCATATCATTAACATGATTCTGCCAGCTTCTTTTGTGAACATTTCAGGGAAACGGCAGATTGTTGCATACACCTGCTTGCTTGTCACAGGCTGACCGTCCTTTCTCAGGTGCAGCCTATGACGATTGATGGCATCGGCAATCTGGTCGGTTGTCATGCCGCCATTTCGCTTTACCATCACATATACTATGGCTTCTTCTATCTTCATCCTTTATTCATCTGTTTTTCAATCCATGCCATCAATACGGCAACAGCATATTCCTGTTCTTCCTTGGTCAGTGCCCTGCCTGCTGAGATGTGATGCCACTTGAAGAAGCATCCCCGGCAACAACAGCCAGTGGCATGTTGAGCCAGGAAAACAGGATGCCCACGCATGGGAGTCTGCTTGCCGTCGTTCGGTATGACAGCCGGAGCAAGTCTTTTTGCCACAAAGTCCTCTGCGTGTTTTCGTATCGTCGGCAATCCCTTTTCCATTACATACTCCCTGTCTTGCTTGGACAGATGGAACCGGCTGCGAAAATCAGACTTTGCCAATCTCTCAAAGAGATTCGTCAGGTCATACTCTTTCTTATCACCAGGAACGCTTTCTTGCGGCTCTTCCTCTTGGAACAACGATGGATATATGTATTTCTGTGACATCATTATCTGTTGCTTCTGATTTCTAATGTTATATCCATATATGACCGCTTGCCGTCTATATAGTCTGCATAGAGTATTTCTTCGCTTCTGCCTTTCAGAATATGGCACTTACCGCACAGCTCACAGTTGTGCAGACATCTCCATTCATTCAGAACGTAATCCAAACGTTCCTCTCGTGTAGATGATTCAATAGAGGGTGTGCTCATAATCAGTGTCTCCCACAGCGTGGTCAATCAGTGCCTGAAACTCTTCTTCCGTATAGTCTTCTTCCCAACCATACGTTACGTCCTTTATGCCCAAAGTAAACCCTAATGCCTCAGAATAGGATATGCCAATTTCAGCTGCAAGGTCTCTTGCCGCTTGAAAAATCTGCTCTTCTTTGCTTAAGGGCAGTTGTTTCGCTTTCTTATGTTTTTTCTTTGGTTTCCCCATTTGAGTATATTCGTTTAATAATCAGCGTTGATGGGCATCTTGAAATTCCTGTATTTCTTTCGGAGTTCCTCATTTTGCGCCTTCATTTCCTCATACATATCATTCAGTGCGTCAGGAAATCCCCATCCACAAGGGCTTGCCCAACGAAGGCATTGCTTGATTCGGGAATCATACTTGTCCCAAAGGTCATAAAGCACGATGTGGCGCAATGTCTTGTCGAAATTACTCTCAACAGAATCATAGAATTGCTCCCACATGTCTCCATAGTCATAAGTGAACTGACAGGCATTCTCCATATAGAACACCATCAATTCTGCGACTGAATCTTCCGAAGGCTTCAGTTTCTTGAAGTCGGACAATGCCTTGCGGCACACTGAGAAGCGTGTCTTTGGCTCTCTGTTTCTGCTCGGATAGAACTCTTCCCGTATGATGTGCTTATACTCTTCCAGCTTCTGGCCCTCATTCGGCTCTGCATAGAAGTCAAGATATTCCTTTGCCTCTTTCCGTGCAGAATAAAGTTCCAATACCATTTTTATTATTTCACTCTTGTCCATGGACATGAGGACAGACTTTAATTTAGATTTTGACATTTCTGCTCTTTTATCTTAAAAACGGGTCAATCGTTGCCAGCAACTCTGATTTCTGCATCACACCGCTCGTCCTCCACAACACTTCGCCGCGTCTGAACAGCATCAATGTGGGCACAGACTGTATGCCATACTGACTTGCAGTCACCCCATACTTGTCCACATCTACCTTGATGATGCGGATTCTGTCACCCAACACTTCCTTCACCTGCTCAAGGATGGGGTGCATCATCTTGCATGGCTGGCACCAGGTGGCGAAGAAATCGACCAAGACAAGTTGGTCACTTGATATAACGTCTTTGAATGTTTCCATTACGATTTTCTGTAAAATTATGCTATTTTCTTTCCTGTTATCTTACAATACTGCCCTGCAAATGTTAAAATCGAGAAGAATTCAATGAAAAACCTTCGTTATTTCAAAGAATATTCGTACCTTTGCAGCGCTCATCTATAGATAGAAGGAGTTTCGAGACCCGGTTGCCTTTGATGCAATTCGGGTCTTGCGTTTTATAGTGGTGTCTGCAATCTCTTTTTCATCTTCTTTTCCAAAGCCTTTAGTCCATACTCTTTGTTAAGATGGTATGCTGTCAACAGATAGAATCCGTTGCTACGTTGTTGTTCCAAGACAATAACATACTTTTCCACTTTATCATAGATGTATGTTTTCTTGACCTTACGCTTTTTGCCGTCCCTCTCTTCTATGGTAAATACATCCAGATTGTCTGGTGTCAATTCTCTCACATGGTGATTTATCCAATGAAGCCTTTGTGAACGAGCCATCTCGAATACTCGCTTTGGATAAGTCGTACCGTCTTCGTTCTCAACCATGATTTCTTCACAGGTAAGATGCTTGAACAATCTTGCCATGTCAATCTCGCCATCTGTCTTTATAGGATAGATGCGCCACCCTCTGAATGAGAATTGACAGTTATCTTCTATATCACGCTTGAATATTGCATGAAGATCATGCTCTCTTTCTCGTTCACTGAGATATGCCAGTTCCAGCAGCTCAGGGTATTTCTTGATAATATTCAAACTGCTCATTGGCTATTTCAGTGCGATAAAAAACAAATTAAACTTCTTTCTAAATTTGGGAGTTGTGGTGTTGAGACTGATATTACTGTGTTTTTTTATCTTTTCAATCAGCTTCATTTTGGCTCTCACCCTTCCTTCAACTTCTCCCTTTTCATATCTAAGGTTGTAGTTGATGGCTCCCATTAGAACATCTGCCAATTGGATGAAGACACTTTCGTGTGAACGTATAAACTGAAACCTGCCAATGGAAGAGTTGTATTCCATTATTTTTCTGAGCCTCTCCAGCTTATCGCTACTGCATGTGTCCTTGATATCCATATATATGTTATATGTATAATCCATGTCCATCTTGTGATGCAGCAATTGGTAGTACATGCGAAAGTAGAAATCATTAAACGTATAGTCTTCTCGTTTCTCGTCAATCTGACTCTTGTCAACAACCACAGCCCTAAATTCCATGTCATTCATAAAGAACCAGTCTATAAGCTCTGCATAGACTTTATACGTGGCCTCGTGGACATTTGTCCATTTCAGCTCATCACTATAGCCGTGCTTCTTCTTAATATCTTTTATGGCATCTTTTGCCATGCGGATTTGTGTGTATGCTATACTTGTACATCCCAAAAGCATGTAGGGATGACCGTCATGCACCATGTGGGTGCTTTCATCACAGTAGATGTTGAATGTCTTATTCATTGTATCTGTTTTTTGTTTATTCTTTATTCCTTTTCTTCAGCGGTCCACTATGAGGTCCACGGTTCAGCGTCACACCATGCTTGTTGAGTATGCGGAACACGGAACTTCGGCTTGTGAAGCCGCTGATGGCAAAGATGTCATCTATGCTGTGCCCCTCGTTGTACATGTTCACGATATTCTTCTCACGCTCCAGTTTCGACAGTGCCCTTTCCGACTTCTTGGGCGGCCGGATATTCTGTTGCAGATGGATGATGTGTGCCGATGCCTTGCGCAGCACGGCACACTCCTCAGAGAGTGACCCGAACATACGGATGACCTGTGAGGGCTTGGTGTCGGGGAAAAGTTCGTCAAACGTATCGATGCGGTCTTGGATGGAGATGATGCGAACCACCTTCACACGGCAGTATTCTATGAATGTAGCCAGTTCACGGGTGCCACGCAGTGCGTTACTGAACCTCGACACCACCAGCTCGTCGCCGCGCTCCAGACTCGATATGAGCTGCTTCCACATCGGGCGCAGCCTCTCGTGTTCGGACAGTTCCTCTATCACCTGAACACAGCCGTATTGCTGCATCCAAGCCTTGTCTTCTGCATACTCTTCGCCATTGGTGGCGATAAAGATGTAACCTACTTTTGCCATACTGTTGTACGCTATTAAATGAAATCAAGTGCAAAGGTACACTATTTTTCCGAGAAACAATCATACTTGAACGAAAAATCATACTTAAACACGATAATTTGCCATTTTCTTTTCACTTGATTTCATTGAAAATCATACTCGCAAGTATGATACACAAATAAGATTAAACTTACTGTCATTCTTGCAAATATATCGCTGAAACGCATTAACTTTGCACCGTCAATTTCAAAATCAGACTCAAAATAATGACAACAATGAAATATGAAACCCAACTTTTCGGAGGACAAACCAACCTCCATTGCATGAAGCAAATATTGCATAATGCAAAATCAAACTCGCATGGCTGTATCAGACTTGCCATTTGTATTGCCACTGCGTTTGCCGTAGTCATGCTGACAGCATGTTCAGACGGAAACGGCACGAAGTCGTTCCATTCGAGCGATGAAGCCATCAGAGAGTATCATGGCTTTCTGACCACTCTTCGACAGAACGGCAAGGTCTCAATTCAGACATTAGTTAAGATTGTCAACGAATGGCGCGTGTTGGACGATTCCGTGACATCGTGCATCTCACGTGACACTGTCAGGAAAGCCCACTCATACCCGTTCACGGTATATCATGAGTTGAACGACTCCATCCACATCGAGCTGTGCCGTATGGCGATGTCTAAGCAACGCACCTTTCACGACCTGCTCTATCTCAGAGAACAGACCTCTTCCCATGTTGGTGATGAGGAACTACAGCAAGCCGTGAAGGAAGCACAGCCATTCTTCGCTTCCTTGGATAGCCTGCCTATATATAATAAAGGTGGTAAACAGGCGGTACTGAAGCGTTACCTGCTGTTCCTGCAAAAATCCGCCAAGCAAGGCATTCACGGCAAGGAAGACCTGCTCGCTTTCATCAAGGAAGAGCATTTGTATTTCAAATCCTTCCTGCAATACCTGCCGGATTTTGCTGACGATGACATCGGTGACATCAGACGAAACACCGAACACTGCTGTCGGGAGATACTCCGTGCCGCCGACCGCAAGGATTTGTCCCACAAGGATGCAATGATATACCTCTCCATGCGCACCAACCACCGTCTGCTGCGCAACGCACAAGCGGCTATCGAGGATCTGAATAGTGGCAGGGTAAAGGACGAGCACACCATGCACGCCTACCTCCTGATGATGATGCAGCCGTTCATGACGATGGATGACCTTTCCGTGAGCGTGCTCTCCGACAAGGACAAGGCAGACCTCTACAAAATAGCCGATGCGCTCCCCAAGGAGATGGACGGTCTGGCCAAGAAACTGCACCTCGACAAGCAACGCCTGTCGGATATGCCCATGCTCATGATGAAGATTTATGTCACAAGATTATAAACACCCCAAACAGAGAATACGATTATGTTAGAACAGTTTTGCGATGATTTCCTTGCCGTCGTGCCTTTGCAGTTGCCAGAACTGCTGGACAAGCGCAAGATGGAGAAGCCTGTCAAGTATGACGATTACGTGCTTCTTACTTTCCAGTTGAACACCCCTTTCACGATAGAGGAGGTGATGGATATGCTCGAAGACGAGATGGAAATGATAATCCTCTATCACCACATTCCAAGCCGTCATACGGAGTTCGGACACAGCTGCTGTGCCTATTCCAACCCTTCTTTCGGACGGATGTTCAAGGTCAACGGCTCCACAGATGAGCGTGGCATGGTCAGCCAGATAAAAGTGACCATCTATGACTCGCTGGAGCACATGTCGGCAGATGTATGCCTCGACCTCAGTCTGCATTGCAAGAACGGGTTCTTCAAATACATGAAGCCCAAGGAGGAAGTCCTGCTCGACTTCATTTGAAAGTTACATTTGCCAGATGACAGTCCTGTTCTACCGCAACAACGCTCCATTCTGTTGTCCACAACAAAGGCCAAAGTCATGCCACAAGCTCCCGACCATCTGATGAAGGAAACGCTTTACATGAAGATTATCCATCTTCTCGACCGTCACCGCACATGGCTGGAGATTGAGAGCATCGCCACTGTCCGCAACCACACGATAGTCAGGAACGGCAGAATGACCGACATCCTCAGCCGTGTGCTTGTGGTCAAGGCCATCCACCATCATTTCCCCTACACGAGAGGGCAAGTGTGGCAGATAGCCGAGTACGACTTGGAACAGGCTATCAAGAGCCTTCGGACAACCGACGGAGCTTTCCGTCAGAGAATAATCAAGGGAGAACTGACACTGGAGGATGTGGAGCGTATCATATCCACTGCCACACACGGTGTCGTCCAGCCCGACCTGAGTCCACTTCCATTATTCACATGCTATACATATTATGACAAGTAAGATACTGTTTCTCATCCTGATGTCAGCGTTCTTCTTTGTGACGATGATTCTGCACAGAAGCCGCAGACAGTTTATGACACGGTTCTATCTGCGCATGACCGCGCTTGTGACAGCAAGGAAGCTCTACCGGTTGATGCTGCTCATCCTGCTGTACGTGTTCCACTTCCTCTACCTCTGTGTACACTATAACGACATAGGCGTAGTGGCTTCCACCATAGCGTTTGCCATATTCTTTGTCTTTATGGATGTGGAGAGGTGGCTACAGCGTCTGCACGAGGAGCGGACACCCTTCTGCATCGCCGCGTTGGCGGCAGTGGTGTTTGTCTTCACTCCTCATCTGTTCACGCTTGCTGTCACCATCTCCTTTGTCCTTCTGGCATCACTGTTCTATCCCTCGCGCATAGTCATATCGCTGTGGAAGAACAAGGCTGACCGCAAGATGCTCCTCGAAGACACAGAAATGCTCATCATATACTACTATTAAGTATCACCTGTATCATGCCGTTCCTTTTGTATAATGGAGCTGGCGACAAACAACAGTATTCACCAAACAGATTATTGAAATGAAGAAACAGAAACATAGAACGAGTTCCGGCAAGATGTCTGAACGGATGTCCCTGTTGGAGTTCTTGAAAGAGAGGTCCGGGATAAGGCTGTCGAAGCTCGAAGCCTACCTTGACCTTGTAGACAAGGCTTCTGTACAGTACATCCCCAAGGATCTGTGCAAGCAGGAGTTCAGCCTGTCCAACGGGCAGTTTGTAATCACCATTACCGAACTGGCAGGATGCTGGCATTGGCACCGCGCCACTGTCCGCACCTTCATCGAGCAGTTGGAGAAGATGAACCAGATTTCCGTCACCCGTCTCACGAAGAGCCAAATCATCACCATCCCGATGTTGGCTGAGACACCTGCCGTTTCTCCGATTGACGCAGCCTTGGATGTGTTCCGCCAGAAGATGTGTACCGCATTGGACGAATGGCGAAGCGGCAAGATGTCCGCATCGGCTTGCGCCTCGGAATGTGAACAACTCTACGAAGATGCAACAGAGGAAGTAGCCATTATCTTGCAGAAAGCCGACAATGGCAATTCAATTGGCAAGGTGCCATGCGGAAGAAACATTCCCGAATCTGTAGGACACGCCTTTTGTATGACTGCACTCACAGCTGTCTGCGAAGCCACCTTCCATCAGGTGCTTTCGCAGGAAACAGATAACGCCCTCGTTACCTCCCTTCTTCCCTTCTTTTACAAAGACCTGGGAGGAGACTGGCTCTCATTCATCGAGGCGGCAAAGGCAATATCAGAATTGGCATTGGATGGCAGCTCACCAGCCTTGCATCAGGAAAGCGCAGCCATCAAGTCACAGTTTCAGTCACTCTGCCGACCGTTCCTTGCCATTGTAGCCAACCAAGAGGGCTCCTGTCCATCAAAAGGCTGTATTAACCTCTAATAATCACCGTACAACGCTTCTTCTTTTCTACTGGCACAGTGTTTACACGTCTGCCATTGCTGTAAAATAATCGGGCTTGCCCGTTGGTCGGAAATGAGGGAATTTGGGTAGCCTAATACCCCTCTTGGTCTCCGACCATCGGGAGGCTGTCCTTACAAGCAGCAAGCTGGAGACAGGAGAGTTGTACACACATAAAAGGAAATAGGTTATGGCAACACCAAAACAGGTTATGGATTTCCGACCATCTAAGGGAATCACCACAGCACAGAGCAACGAGCACCAACGCCGTTGGACGGAAAAGGGTTGGGGATCCGCTGAATCAACAGGCAACTACGACCGCAGCCGTGAGCGGCTCAACTTCGAGGTTCGGGGCGGCAAGGTTTGTCCTATAGACAAGAGCCGAAGCATCCCGGAGCGCATGGCAGACATCCTGCGGAGCCGTGGAATCAAAGACCCCAACGAGGGACTGGCAGAGCCACGCTTCCGCACAGTGGTCAATTTCATCTTCGGAGGCTCACGAGAACGTATGACAGAATTGGCATTCGGTGACCAGAAGGTGAATCTCACTCACGGAGCGGACAATTCGCATCTAACCCGATGCAAGGACATTGAGGAATGGGCAAAGGATGTTTACCGCTTTGTTGCGGACAAATACGGTGAGGAGAACATCGTCGCTTTCATCTTACACTTGGACGAAACCAATCCGCACGTTCACTGCACCCTCTTGCCAATCAAGGACGGCAAGTTTGCATACAAACAGATATTCGCCGGAAAGGACAAGTACGAGTTTTCTGCCAGGATGAAAGCCCTGCACAGCGAATTTGCCGATGTCAACAAGCGTTGGGGCATGGAGCGCGGAACTTCCGTCTCAGAGACGGGAGCACGCCACCGCACCACCGAAGAATACCGCCGCCAGCTGTCAGAACAGTGCACCACCATTGAGCAGTCCGTCGCCACCCATCAGCGGACACTCGCCTCGCTCCAATCGGACATCCGTCTGGCAGAGCGGAGAGTAAAAGGACTCACCTCAATGGTCAACAACCTCTTGCAGGAGAAGGCTGAGAAGGAGGCGGCACTTGCTGAATTGCATCGGCAGATTCTTGCAGGTCACGACAATCCTGATGCTCTCCGTCAGCAAGTCCAAGAGCTGGAGCAGGAACTGTCCGCTATCCAGTCGAAACTGGACGACAAGCAGGAGAAGCTCTCAGAGGCTGACCGCAAGCTCGATGCCCTGCGTGAGGAGATGACCGCCATGAAGGAGCGCACGGAGGAGTTGCGGCAGGAGGCACACAGATATTCCGATACTATCCGACAAGGTGCGGACACCGTTCTCAGAAATGCCCTTCTCGAAAACATGGTCAGCGAGTTCTCCGAACGTGTGGCACGGCTTTCCAATGAGGGCAAGGACGTGTTTGACGGTTCCCTGCTTCAGGCCTTTGCGGAGAATGGAACGGAGGTGATGTACTGTGCCACGCTTCTATTCCTCGGCTACGTCGATGATGCCACCACCTTTGCCGAAGGTCATGGCGGTGGCGGCAGTTCGTCCGACCTCAAATGGGGACGTGACGATGACGAGGATGAACGCGCTTGGGCACGCCGTTGCATGATGAAAGCTGCACGCATGATGCGCCCCTCTTCCGGCAAAAGGAAGAAACGATAAGCGGCACTGTCACGTATCACCTGTTATAGTATTCACCAGATTAAATTGAACAACATGAGAAAAATACTTATTCTATCCCTTGGCTTCGCCCTTTCATTGGGTGCGCAAGCCAAAGACTATCACCGCACGGCGGACACCACCACCGTTGTATGCAGACTTTCGGCAGACGGTATGCTTCGTCCGCTTAAACCTTCCTACATGAAAGGGGCATTGGTAGCTTCGCCATGGACGGACAACTGGTTTGTCCAAGCGGCAGGAGGAACTACGGTCTTCCTCGGCAAACCGCTCGGATGCAACGACCTATTCGGTCGCATGAAACCGGCATTCTCCGTGTCGATCGGCAAATGGTTCACACCTTCCGTCGGCGGTCTGAACTATGGCGGTATGCAGTTCAACGACTGCAACAACTCCTCGCAGGACTACCAGTACCTGCGTGCTGATTTCATGTGGAATGTCCTCGGCAACCTCTACAAGGACGATGTACACACTCTTGCCAGATGGAGTGTCATTCCATACGTGGGCGTGGGTATGCTGCACAACAAGGTGAATGCCCACAAGCCCTTTGCCATTTCCTACGGCATACAGGGGCAGTATCATCTCTCCCCACGCATTGCTGTTACGGCAGAGATAGGCAACATGACCACCATGCAGGATTTTGACGGCTATGGCAAGGCACACCGCCTTGGCGACCATCTGCTGTCCGCATCCCTCGGCCTCTCTGTCCGCATCGGCAAGACTGGCTGGAAGCGAGTGATAGACGCTCGCCCGTACATCGCACAGAACGAATGGCTTTCGGCATACGCCTCATCCCTTTCTGACAGCAACAGCCGCTATCACGCCCAGCACGATCGAGATTGTCAGACTCTGGAGCAGCTGCGCAAGATTCTTGCCATCGAGGGACTTCTGGACAAGTACGGCCACCTCTTTTCTGACGATGCCGCTTCTTCCGTCACAAATGGCTATCCTCGAAACGACTACAGCGGTCTCAACTCGCTGCGTGCAAGAATGAGAGACAAGTATGGTAATGGTCAAAAGACAAAGGTCATGGAGTCCGCCTCTTGTACAGAAGAATATGGCAATGCTGAAGGTGAGCCGGAAGACGATTACCTATCGCTCATCCACTCAGGAAAGGCTTGCATAGGTGCGCCCATCTATTTCTTCTTTGAACTTGGCACTGACAGGTTGCTCAACAGGTCACAGCTCGTCAATCTCGACGAAGTAGCACGCATCGCCAAGAAATATGGCTTGAAAGTTAAGGTCATCGGCGCTGCCGACAGTGCCACAGGCAGTGAAGCCATCAATGATAACCTCAGCCGTTCCCGTGCCAGATTCATTGCAGAGGAACTGATGAAACGTGGTATGGAAAATGGCACCATCTCTCAGATTTTCGATGGCGGCATTGACGATTACTCGCCCAATGAGGCGAACCGCCATACCAGAATCCTGCTGTATCTATAGCCAGACATACAGCTCCGAACAAGAGCACTAAAACTTTTTTTTCATTGATAAATTTTAGAAAGGGAGGGCTTGTCCGTGATGGATAGGCCCTCCCTTAATCATATATGTATTAACGCATATTCTATGCGCATATCTTTTTTTTATCCGTGTTTCTCAGTACTTGACCAGTCAAGCAGGAAGTCATATATACTCATTATCTGTATGCCGTTTTCGTCGCTCCACTGCTTGGTATGTTCTCCCACGATCAGCAGTTTGCGGAAAGAGTCATCTACAAGACGCAACGACCGTTTCTCCTGTTCCATCTTTTCTGCATCGGGCATACGCCACGCCGACTGGATGTAGATCCGCTCGCTCCCTTTGTTGCAGACAAAATCCACTTCCAATGTCACCCTCTGCTGCTTTCCTTCCGTATTCCTCACTCGATGATAGACGTTACCCACATCCACGAGCCATCCTCGCATACGCATCTCATTGTAGATGACGTTCTCCATGATATGTGTCGGCTCGCTCTGACGGAACGACAGAATAGCATTCCTCAGACCTACGTCCTGATAATAATACTTGGACAACGAACCTATGTATTTCCGTCCTTTGATGTCGAACCTTTCGGATTTTTCGATAAGGAAAGCATCCTGCATATATTCCAGATAAGCCGACACTGTCTTGTCGGTTATGCTCTGCACATTGCTTACGGACTTGAACGTATTGGCTATATTCAGTGCATTGACAGGTGCTCCTATACTGGATGCTACGGTCTTCGACAATTCTTCAAATTCAGGTCTCAGTTCTATGTTGTTCCGCTCGTAGATGTCACGTAGATATACCGTGCGATAAAGGCGACGCAGGAAATCAGCCTTCTTCTCATCCCCAACCTGTGTAAGTAGTTGCGGCAAACCTCCGTACAGTCTGTATTCAGCCCAACCGTCTTCTTTCGAACCATCATACACCGTCATGAACTCCTTGAAGGATAGTGGCCACACATGTATCTCGTCACCTCTGCCTCGGAATTCCGTCACCAGGTCAGAGGACAGGAAACGCGAGTTGGAGCCTGTGACATACACATCCGCCCCTTCGGTAACTGACAAGGAAGAGAGCACCTCTACAAAGTCTTCCACCTCCTGCACCTCGTCGATGATGATATAATAAGTCTCATAGTCAATCATCATCTTTTCCACCCAGTCCAACAGGTAGTCCGGGTTCTTGAACTCTCTGTTCTTCCTACTCTCCATGTCGATGACGAGAATATGGTCTTCTCTCACGCCCTCATCCAATAGATGCTGATGAAAGAGTTTCTTCAGAAGGAACGACTTGCCTGAACGTCGCAATCCTGTGATTATCTTTATGAGCCCGTTGTTCTTTGAACGGCTCAACTGTTCTATGTATCTATATCTGTTTACTATCATATTTTACGAAAAACTGTCACTTGTGACACTTTTTCGGAGGCAAAGTTATATATTTTATCCTAAATCAAAGAAAGAAATAAAGAAAAATGCACTAAAAATCAATGATTTTCCTGTTTTGTAGTGTCTATTCCACTTGCCGATGCCCATTTTTCTTTGCAAAGTTACTGCCCGGGCGAATGGTCAAGTACCGCCATGCTAACAGGCAGAGGACTGAACGACAGCTTTCCGCAAATCAAAGATTTGGGTATTTCATTAACTCCTCCGTCTGTTTTCTTGCCTTATCGCCCTCATTCCGCAGTCTTTTGATGCACGAAAAATCAGTTCCCGACAAGAGGAGCCGAAAGGCTTCAAAAGGAGGGAAGAAAAACAAGTTGAACAAATAATTTCTTTGCGTATGGAATTACACAGATTATCAGAAAACGAGCAGGCATTTGTCGAGTGCTTCTCACGGTTCGTAAACGGTCAGATGGGGTCAGCCGCCAAGGTAGGCAATGCCCTTGCAGATGACCATCGCTATCTTATCAACGAAAAGGGCAAGGTGGTGTTTGCCTTCTTGGAACGCCTTGCCAACGACTATCAAAAAGGTCGTTATGACCAGCGTGACGAGTGGGTGTGCCGATTGGCAGCAGAGGCCATCGAACACCTTGTAGAGAACAGAATGTATTACAGAACACTTAACAACGATTGACTATGGCAAGCAGATTGATTACACCCGTATTGGAGGAGATACTGAAATCCTATCCTCTGTATTCACAGGACGGCAAAGGCAAGGATGCCGTTTGTGTGGCAATATTCTTCATCGGACACGTCCGTTGGTTCGTACTTGAAGGACAGCCGGAAGGTAACGACACCACGTTGTTCACCATCGTATGCGGTCTGCATGAAACGGAGTATGGCTATACCTCCGTCAATGAAATGGAGAGCGTAAAGGTGGATGGCTCCAAATATGGAGTGGACGAGATATTTCAAGTGGAGCAGTTGGACGGCTTCAAGCCGGTGAAACTGAAGAGCATTCCAGACGAGGATTTACAAGCATTCCTTCATAATATGGAATGACCCCAAATTAAATCAGCCGCAGGGACATTACTCCTTGCGGCTGACTATTGTTAGTACCTACTATGAGTAGTAAAGCCTACGATTAGTATATACTACGATACTACTCTCATCTTCGGAAAGCGGACTTGGCAACGTGCTCCTCTTGTACCTCTTCCTTCTGGTACTCCTCCATGTCAAGCAGTTGCTCATACGCAGAGCTGATGTTTGCGTCCATAGAATGGTTGTGGCTGAAAGGGAAGGTATGCTTCACAGAGAGTCCTGCATTGGTCACAGTCCCCACATCCAGGCTATCCTTATCCTTGTTATATTGCAGGTTCAGCAAACCACCATTCGGCATTTGGAATATCGGCATTTTTCGCTGCGCCAATTCCGAAAACTCTTCGGCGGTCATCTCCCTCGCCACAGCCTTCACGTCCTCACTGGCACGTCCTATGCCATAGCGAGTGATATGGTCACGCACTTCTTGCTCCGTATGCTTCAGGAACACCTCATACGTACCGCCGACACTCCCGTTATAGACCACTGCAAAGTCCTTGTCCTCTATTAGCAGGTCATCGCCTCTGTTCTGGCACGGCTTCCTGTAGGTCTGCTCCTCGTCCATGCCGTTCCCGTCATAGTATTCCTTGGCAAGCGTCAGCAGTCCTTGATAGTCACCTTTCTCCTTTAGCTTATCCAGTTCCGATGTGTCATCCGTTGATTGGAGATAGGCGATGGAGGCATAATAGACGTTTTCTTTCGATTGTGAAGGCTCTGTCAGGCTTTTGTACTGGGCAAAAGCCTCCTGATAATTGGTGTCAAGGTCTTTGCCGTGGTCGTAAGGAACAGAGAGTTTCACTTCCAGACCGTTACTCGTCGGCACAGCAATCTTTACAGAGTCCTCCTTCTCATGATGCTGGATATATACAGCAGAACCATTATATGCCAAGACTGCATGGTCGCCGTCATCTATGGATAGATAACTTTTCCCTTGCCCGTTTTCCTGCTCAGCCTTTTTCTCCTGGTCTATCTCCATAGCAATCTTGTCGATATGCTGCGTGAGCATTGAGGTAGCTTTTTTCACATCGAGTAGCGTGGTCTTGATGAACTGCGGCGACTCCTTCAGCGAATCCAGCCAAGACTTCAAATAGGCAGCCGAATCTCCTTTCAGATGCTTTGTCATGCCATACCGCTGAGCGGTCAGCGCAGCCGTCAGTTCTGCCACCAGTTCCTCGCGTGCATACTCTGCCGAGCCGAAGGTAGCGGGCTTGATGCGGTCTAACTGTCCCTCCGCACCCGTGGAGTGTCCCATCTCGTGGAAAAGGTTCGAGTAGAAAGACTCCCCATCCTTGAACTGCCTTTTCTCAGGCATCACAATCTCATTCTTGCTGATGGAGAAATAGGCGGAATCACCGAACATCGGTTTGATGGGACATATCCAACGGTTGTCCGCTATCATCCTATCCACGGGTTCAAAGGCAAACTGCTCGTCCTTCTCTACCTTGGGCATCGAGTATTCCTGTTCCAGTTTCTCCCAAAACTCTGGTCTGACCTCCTTCAGGTTGGTCTGCGCCACATTGAAGACATGGTAAGTCTGAAGCTTTGGATATACATTGTACTTTTCGCGCTCTTCCTGAGAGAGCAGTTTGTAGTCCTCCCACTTGATGTGTTCCTTTGTTTCCTTATTGACCACCGTAAACGTGGTGAGCATCACGGGGAAAGAATGCTCACCTTTCAGTACTGACACACGGGGCTTCTGTTCCTCGTCTTTCTTGCCAGTTTTGTTAAACTGCTGTATGCGGTCGAAGGTACAGAAGCGAGGAATCTTGTAACCCTCCTTCTCGCAATGCAGGAGCAGTAGGCTCGATATTCGACGCCTTGACACCTTTCGGTGGTAGGTTTCCAAATATCTGCCCCCAAACCGTACGTACATGTCTCCATGTATACGGCTTTCCATTAATAACATCAATCTATTTTTCACTTGCTCTTTGGATTTTCGCATTGCATGTTTCGCATACTACTAACGTTTTCCTGCGCTTTTTGAGCATAAGTTTTTCCCATTCGTTCTCACCCTTTAAAAGTGTGAGTTTACGCACGTGATGCATCACTACATTGCCAGTTTGACCGCATAGTTCGCAACATGAAGTTTTAAGTCTGTCAACAAGAGTTGGCTCAGGAAGCCAACAAGTATTTGGCAGATTGTCCACTTCGGGAAAATCGTTGATAGTTTGGCGCTTAAAGCCTTGATTGTATAACACTACACATTTCTCTTTGCCATTCTTATCCTTGTAGGGAATCACAAAGTCCTTATCTTTTCGGTATTTATTTCTTACCTTACTGATAGTACTGTTGTGCTTGTTGGCAAGGGTTTTGTATAGGCTAAACCTCATCGCATAGCCAAATCCGCTTCCTACCGCAGCTATATTGTTGGCAATAGAGAAATAATTGTAGAAACCTCTGATTTCAAGATTGTATTGCATCAAGATTTCTTCTTCCTTCTTACCGACTAAATATCCACGAGATTCGGGCCACCATAATCTTCTTCCTTGAATGTCCTTGATTCTTATGGCCTTTAGAGCCAAAAGTTTCTTTTCGACATTATCGGGAGAGAGCGATATGACAACCTTCCCTTGGAAAGACCTACGGGTGAAGCCAAGGCTATTTCTTCGTAGCGTATTTGACTTTTGGACTGAGATTTCGAATCCGAGAAATTTAGCATGTTCATGCGAATGAGTGATTAAGGTCTTTTCATCGGAAAGTTCCAACTTCAGTTTATCACGCATATAAATCGTGATGTCCTCTTTCATCTTCTTGCAATCTTCTTTACTGCCAATTACTCCGATTAGGAAATCGTCTGCATAACGAACATATTTCATTCGTTTGTAGTTTTCATCCATTGCCATGTTGTACGGAATTGTAACCATTTTGGCTTTCAATGCTTGGATTTCGTCCATTAGTTGTTGTCTAACAGATTCGTCCATTTCGCTTTTAAGCTTGCGTTTCAGTGCATTACGTTTGTTGCAGAAACGGTTATACTCGGGGTTGACCCTTCTGCCTTTTCCAGTGTTGAAGTTTTCGGCATATTCCTTGATATACTTATCGAACTGGTCAAGATAAATGTTTGCCAAAATTGGGCTAACGATTCCACCTTGGGGTGTTCCCGAGTACGTCTTGTGATATGTCCATTTCTCCATATAGCCAGCATTGAGAAACTTGCGGATTAGTCGTAGAAAACGTTCGTCACTAATTCTCAGTTTGAGAATATCGATGAGTACATTATGGTCAATATTATCAAAGAAACCTTTTATGTCTCCTTCGATAAACCATTTCGCACCAGTGAAGTGTTTTTGGATGTCATCCATTGCAGTATGGCAACTCTTGAAAGGTCTAAAGCCGTGAGAAGTGCATTCAAAATGCCCTTCATATATGGCTTCAAGAAGCATTCTTGTTACCTCTTGCACAAGTTTATCCTCAAAGGACGGAATACCAAGAGGACGGAGTTTTCCGTTTTTCTTTGGTATATACGTTCTTCTTGCCGGAACTGGTTGGTAAGTCTCGTTTTTGAGGCTTTCGATGAGTCTTTCTATTCTTTGAGTTGACATTTGGTCTATAGTTTTGCCATCTGCTCCAGGTGTCATATTGCCTGGCTTTGCATATATGCGCTGATAAGCAATATAGAACATCTGTTCATTGAATAGATTCCGATACAGCCTTTCGAACTTGTAATCCGAAACTTTGCTGTGAACGATTAGATTGTTTAATACTTGCTCTGGATTTCTCATAATGTCTCTCACATTATCCTTTGTTTGTATTAAGTTATTAACTGCTCTCCTTCGCCATGTGCAAGGCTTTCCCTTGCTCGGACTACTACGAGAGCTCCGTTACCATGTCGGGTATTCAGAACCTATAATTCATAGCCTTTCGGCATCCCGATTTAGGTAATCCCAGTTTAGTTACGTAATAACTATTAGCACGATAGATTTTCGGATGCGACTTTCGTCTTTTTCTACTTATTGCAGTGTGTCGTAACCGATTCTTTTGCCACTCAGACTGATGTTTTGAATGAGGGTGTTACGATACGTCGTTTGTAATTGCCTTCCGACGCAGCCACAGCGTATGCCACTTGACTATCGTTTAACCAATCAAGGTTTCATCCTTGTATCTATCTTTCTACCTCACCCCTCAGTAGCAACATGGCAATTAGTTGACTTAGGGTTTTACTGACATGCTACACTCCCCATCGGGTTTCCCCTACGGATAAGTCAGTTGGTAGTAGGTGATTCGAATCCTCACCTAATCTCTTGCCAAAGAGATATTTATTACGCAGCCAATACTGGCGCACACATCATAGCGTTCATGCCATTATATTCTCGTCCGTTCAGGTTTTTCGGCCATTGCAACGCACCTTCAGTAAACCAGGGCTTTTTCCATCCGTCTTTGCCCGACAGCGACTGAATACGCTCAATCATCATATCGGCAAACAGGTCGAGTGCCTTGTCTTCGGCACTCGGACCTTCCTTAGCATAAGGCTTTCCCATAGTCAATTAACCATTATAGGGCTGCGGAACATATTCGCTCATTTCAGACACTCGGCAGGAGAAGTCCAGTTTGTCATTGAAGACACTGACAGACAATGCCCCTTTGATGTTCGCTTTCACGCCTGGTTGCAGCCATGCCTCGCATTTGCCATCGAATAGGAAGAAACTTACCCAGATGTATTCAAATCCGTCCTGTACTTTCTCTGCGCTGAAAGCGGAGAACTGGCAGTACGGCACACCATTCTTGTCCGTCTTGTCCTCAATGCTCTTGCCCACCTTGCCGCGGAACTCCATCACGCCCTTGATGCAGTCCTCTGCCTCGTCAGGCTGGTGGCTGATGCTGCTTGCCGACAGGTTGAAATAAAGGACATCGCCCCATTTTCTTGGTACCAATACACCGGCTACCTCAATGCGTTCGCCGATGTTGCAGCTGCCCACCTCCGTCAGTGTCCCATCTTTGATGACCGACACCTCGATGGTCTTGTTAATCCCGCTCTTCGCTGGAATGACTACGTTCATGGCAAAGCTCACGAATGCCTTGCCCTCCTTGTTCGTGCGGCAGGTCGCAGCCTTGCTGACCGTTCCGCACACTGTTACATTACATTTGATCATTGCTCGATACTATTTGAATTATACATATCCATCGTCCAAGTGAAATGTCTTAGCAATGACAATAATCTCTTTTCAATCATCATATACTAGCGCACGTATCAGTTCATAGACTATCCACGCTGCTATGATAAGTTGGAAGCCGAGATAGATGATGGCCACGGTCTGACCGAAAAGCCATTGGGTAAGCATGAAGTGTCCTGCCACAGCTACCATACCCACCAGCAATGTACACAGATGACTTGCTATCCTTTTCATTTCCTTTGCAGATTTTGTTGTTGACTCTCAGCCTCCATCCCTTGCTCGAAGTTCTGCGAAGCCTGCTGTGTCGCCACGATGCCTGTCACCATTCCCGCAATCTTCGTCCGTTTGCTTTCTTCCGACAGATTGGCATTGCCCAAAATGAGCGACAGGCGGTTCATCTCCGAGGAGGTCAGTTCACGGTCAATCTTCACCGTACCGCTCTCTGCATGAAACACAGTCTTGCCGTTCTCACCCACAGTAATGGTGCATTGCCTCATGCCTGGAACAAGCGAGGTCAAATCTACGAGCCGGTTGGCTGCCATGGCAGAGATAAGTCCTTTTTGTCGTTCCTCATCATTGCTGTCAATCTGCGCTGCCAACATCATCAGCGACATGAAGGTGGTCATCGCCATGTCGAGTATAGGGTCATTCGTTCCCGAAATGCCCACGCCGCTGTCCTCCGAGGAAAGGATTTTCTTCATCCAGTCCTCCGACGAAACCTTCTGCTCCTGTGGCGCATTGCTCTTGTATTTTGCCAACAGGTCATTGCCGTTATGCAGGGCCTGTAGCTTGATGTTGCCTTTCTGTCCGATTTCTGCCAGATAAGCGGCTGGATCCATATCCCTTTTTGAGCCGTCAGCCGATACACTCTTCACTCCGAAATGCAGATGCTCGCCAGTGGTTCTGGTGCCGGTATTTCCCGACACCCCCAACTTCTGACTGGCATTAACCACGTCACCTACCTTTACTGCTATGTCAGACAGATGCAGGTAGGAGCATTGCACCTTGCTGCCATCCTCACGGCTGTATTCCACGGTGACGGATTTCCCTCCTGCCGTGTTCGCATTATGGTTCACCGCCACCACCTTGCCGCCGTTCTCCGTGGCCAACACCGCCTCATGGTTCGTCTTGATGTCAATGCCCTTGTGCATCTGCTGCTTGGTGGCATCCATCGGATCCTGGCGATTGCCGAAAGGCGAGGTGATGAAGAGAAACTCCTCTCGCTCCACAGGAAAGGAATACCCGGCAGACTGCGGTACATGGGCAGCAGGCATTTCTCTACGAGGATTATTCTCCACCCCGAACGACCGACCTTCTGCCCGCATCTCAGCCATCACCTCACTGTCATACTTGTCCAGTCCGTTGGCTTCAATGATGCGCTGCAGACTTGCAGCATAACCGCCGCCCGTGGCATAGCCGGCACGCTCAATGCCCTTCGTCCATCCCTTGTAGTCGTCAGGCGACAGCGTGAAGCACTGCGCATAACGCTTGTTCTGCTTCAGGAACTGCGAGTGATGCTCATAACTGTCACCCACGCTTTTGTACTTACAGAATTTCTCGTTGGGCCTATCATCCGTATAGACTCCATACTCTCCGCCATTCTTCAACCACGATGCCGTAGCCTTGATGCCAAAGTGGTTGTTGCATTCGCGCGACAGTTGGCTCTGTCCGTTGCTGCTCTCCAGTATGGCTTGCGCCAAGATGACGGAGGCAGGAATCCCATACATCCGCATCTGTTCTTTGGCTTCCTCCGCATATTGTGCGGCATACGCTGCGTTCTTTCCCATAAGCCTATCTCCTTAGACTGGTGTGTTGTTCTGTTTCTTGACTTTCCTGTGCCATCTGCTTTCCTGTCTCTTTTCCAGGTGACACCATCTCCGTAATTCCACGCTTCGATGATGTTGTCTGCTTCGGCATTTCCAACTGGTCACAGATGGCCACCCGTTCACCAGCACGAATGAGCTTCGGCAGATAGGTGTCGAGGGCATGATATGGGAATCCTGCCATTGCCAACGGCTTGCCTTCATCATCCTTGCGCCCATTGCTCTTTGTCAGCGTAATACCCAATATTTTGGATGCCTTCACCGCATCATCCTTGTAGGTCTCATAGAAGTCACCGCAGCGAAACAAAAGAATGGCATCAGGATGCTTCTTCTTCAAGTCAAGATATTGTTGGACAAGGGGAGAGACAGCAGCCTTGACAGCCTTTTCATCCTTCTTTTCTTCTTTCTTTTCCTCTTGTTTCTTCTCTTCCCTTTGTTCAGAGCTTTTATCTTCCTTAAGTACCACTTCCTTCTGTTCATCATGCTTATCGACAATTGCCGTCTCCGCTTGCTTCACCTCCGTCGCTTCTTCCTGCTTCTCTTGTGTACTTTGCTCGACATTGTTGTCTTTCTGCAATACATCAGCAAACAGCGAGGCGGCAAGGTTCTGCTTGTAGGAATCCCTGTCAGGAGCCACCCACAATCGTTGCCATTGTGACGGACTGACACTTCTCGGCTGCAACTTCTTGCCGTCAATAGTGGCTGCACACAGGCATTCGCCCGATTTGGCACGGAATACTGCCACACGCTGGATGCGGTTCAAATCAACCTCCTGCTCATTACCTCCGAAGATGTCCACCTTCAGGTCGGGTTTCGCCTCTGCCATAGCATAATACTTCTGTGCCAGTTCCTCACGCACACGCTCGATGTTGTCCATCGACTGCTTCAAGGTGGTGAAGAAATGATTGAGGTCTCCTTTGTCGGGATAGACGGCAAAGCCCTCCTTACCTTCGGGCTTGATGTACAATGCCCACCGCTCCTTGTCATCCTTTACCAACTGCACATTGTCGAAACCGATGTCACGGCTGTGGGTTACGGCCTCAGAAGCATCCAACGAGGATAGGTCTTCGATAGACCAGTTGCGCAGTCTTGATACCGTGATTTTCTTGTCGGCGAAATAACTGTCGTCGGGACGGAAGCCCAAGGCTCCGTCGGGATTGTAGAAACGCACGTTGTCATAACCCTCTTTCTGCAAGGCATTGGTGAAGCGTTGCTTGTTCATGCCCTTGATCTCGTTGTTCACCTCCAACGATGCACCCTGTGGCAGCACCACATCGGCGGTCTTGCTGGCATCATCACGCACGATGACCACAGTACGCTGCTCCTCGTTGGGATGCTGCTTGATTTCGTCTGCTACGAAGTAGTGGTTGGGCAACTGCACCTGTATCTGCGCCGTCTCTCGCTGATGCTGGTCGGTGGCATACTCCACCTTTTCACCCAGTTCGGCTTTCTTCAACACCTTCAGCGCACCGTTCACCTCACTCTCGATGGCATCAATCAGACAAGGGTCTTCCTTCAGTTCCCTCGTCCAATAGTCCACCATGCTAAGGCTGTCCTTTGACAGACGGGCAGGCAGTCCCAGTTCGAGCATCTTCACGCCCGAAGCTATCTCAGTGATGAGTCGTTCCTTCTTCACGGCATCCTCCGACGGGGCTTTGCCGTTCTTCATGACCATGCCCTCACGTGCCAACCGCTGCTGATGACCGGTGGCAGACACCAACTGACGCATCATCTCCTGTACATAGTCATTGTAGTGCTCGAAGTCACGCTGCCGTGGCAGGTAGATGACATCCTTCTCGGTGTCGTAGTGCGCCACACCCGTGCCGTCCTGACGTACATTCACGAGGTTGTCCTTCATCTTCTGAAGGAATCCGTTGACGCACCCATGCAGCTGCTTGTCCTCCTTGTCGCCATAACCTCTATCCTCCACCGTGCCATCCTTCTTCAATGCCGTAGTGTAGGCTGTTTCGTTAGCCATAGGCAGTAGCGTCTGGTCGATATTGAACAGCACACGGATCTCACGGTTTTTCACTCCCTTGTACTGCTGTTTGTCCTGTTCCGACAGTTCTGCGTATGCCTCCTTGGTGATGACATCGTCGGGATTGTTGCGGTTGACGTACTTATTCCAATTGTAATACAGGAACGGCACACCTTTCTCATGCTCCCTCACGCTCTCACCCCGTGCCTTCGCTTCGGAGAACTGCGTAAACAGATTGCTCTTGCAACCCTTGGCATCGGAGTCAAGGGCAAGGACAAGGGCATTGAACGGACTGACCGAAAAGCCCTTGGGATAGAGCTTCGGATAGAGTTTGCCGCTTGCATTCAACCAATGTCCCTTGGCATCCACCGCACTCGTCAGTGCCTCAGTGAGCAGCGACACCTGCTTCTCCGCCGTCCGCTTCTCAAATTCTGATTTCTCTTTCATGCTTTTATCTTTTTGTTTATCTCAATCACATTCTATAATTGGCTTACCAAGCCACCGTTCCCGACAATTTTGTTGTCGGGCTTCACTGTATTCCCCTCGGTCGCACCACGCTCTCCCGTGCCTGCTCTTCGTACTGCATTGCTGCCATCTGTCGCATCTGGTCGTTCTTGGCAAGTATGGCGTTAGCCAATGTATTCAGCGGCAATGCCCCCGACTGATGCGCCCCAATCACACTGTCAGGCAGTTGAATGGTACAAGGCACATGGTCAATGTTGGCAACGAGACACCGCCCTTGCAGCATCGGGTTGCTGATACGAGGATTGAGTGGTTCATCAGGATATTGGCGGTACTGAATGCGAGATGCAGCAGGACTAACTGTAGGTGCAATGCCTTCCTGCTGTTTCCTGCCCAGCACCTCATGTCCCGCTTTGTTGAGCAGATTGGCACCTCCCATACCCATCAACAGCATCTTCAGTATAGGATTCTTCACGAACATTCCAGCCACGATAGAGGCCAAAGGAAGGAGGCTATTGTCCATATTCAGCGATTTTGTCTTGCCAGTGAACAGTCCCACCAGTACATCGGGCAGCATCGCCAACACATAACCAAGGTTCTTGCCGATGTCTGAAAAGCCGTTCAGTCCAAAACTCTGCAACAGCCCGTCCCATCCATTTTCGTTTGTTTGTAAGGCTGTTTCCTCCTGCTGGACTACAGATGGTGTTGCCTCTTCAGTCGATGAATCAGGAGTTTCTTTCGGTTCTGCCTTCTTCTCCTTCTCAGCCTCTGCATCCAGTCTCGCCTTAACCTCCAGATACTCGTCTTCCTGTCCAGGCGCAACTATCAAGGGCACATCCTTGTACTTGCCTGTACGTTTGGTTGCTTCGTTTCTCTGAGGGTCAAGGAACGTACCTTTGTTCCAAGGAAAAGAGGTCTGCTCGGTTTGTTTCGTCCAATCCATAAAAGTGATATTGCTCGTGGGAATCTTGTTCTTGAAATGGCTGTTGGTAGCCTTGATATAGCTGTTCTCGTGGTTCTTGATGACTTTTGCCTGTTTGCGGAATGAGGCGAAGACGTTGGTGCCCGTACCGAAAACTCCCTTGCTGATACACTCCTCGACACAGACCTCTTGGCTGCTACCTTTCTTGCTTAGGTGCTCCATGCCGACATTCATCACCATATCGATACCGACAAACTTGGCGAAGGTTGCCCATGAGCCAATCCCTCCCATGGCCACGACATCGGCACCCGCTCCGGCTGCCCATCCCGCTGCCTTCTCTGTTCGAGAGGGCTTATAGGCTGCCTCTCCTTTGGCTTCTATCTCTGCGGCAAGGGGTGACTTGTTCAGTTCGTAGGGCAGACCGAACAGACTGCTTTGTGCCGCCTTGCGGATGATATAGTCGGCAGAAGATGTTGGCATACGGTCTTTCACCATTTTTTCTATCATCAGCTGCTCCATGCGGTGATCGATATAGGCGTATGCCAAATCACAACCGAGTTGTTTAGAGAGTGCATCGTACCGCTCTCGTCCTATCTCCGTCACCACCGCCTTGCGCCATTCCTCAGCCATCACGGCAAGGTCACGCTGCATATCCTTGTTGCCGACAATAGCCTCCTTGCACATCGCCAGATAGTCTTCGGTGGTCTTGCTGTTCCACTTGCCTGTAATCTTCAGCGTGGCGTATGGGTCATCACCAGGCATATTGGCAGTGGCCAATGAGCGTAGGATGCCAGCCGTACTGTTGGAGTAGGCTCGCATCTCGTCTGCCTGTCTGTTGGACAAGTCCCGTTGCACCCTGCCCATCACGGGGGCAAGGTGACACCCGAAGTAGTCGCCCATCAGACGCTCTATCTCTGCGAATCGCTGACTGTTCTTAACTGCCATATACCTTGTTTATATATTATACTGCTGTAATATCTGTTCCTTTGTCTGCTCGATGGCATTGTGATATATCTCCATCTGCTTAGGATAGTGTTCCTCCAACCATGCGTCCTTGTCCACTTGGCAGTGGATGAACTGCACGGCCATACGTTCCTCAATCTCCACGGAGGGTTCCCCCTCTTCCTTACCATTGAACCATGCCTTTGTCCACCATCTCACGCCAGCCCGGTCGGGATAGACGCTCACTATCCTCGGAATGTCGAAGCTCTGGATATCCACGTCCAAGTCGGCAAGAGGGTCGATGATGCCGTCATGCGTCAGGGCTTGCTCTTGGAGTTTTTTTTTAACACCTCGTCCATCGTGGAGAGATATACCTGATGTCGCATGGCAAGATAGTTGAGAAAGTCGGCAATGAGCAGGTTCTGCACCTTAGTCGCCAAAGGCATACAGCGGTTGCCGATGCCCAAGGGATTAGCCATGCTCGGCATGGTCTCGTAGAAATAATGCTTGCTCGCTCCCAACGAGAAGATGTTTCTCAACGACTGCTCCGTATGTTCGGGCAGAGAGTATGCTCCTTGTTGAAGGTCCTCGAAGTAGGAGGGAAGGAAGCGGAGCATCAATGCCTCTATCTCCTGACGGTCGGTGTCGTAGGGTGAAGGGATGTTCATGTCCAGTTCATTGATGCCCATTTGGGAATTGTGCTCCAATGCCTTGATATTGCCGTAGAGCATGGTGAGGAACTCCAACGGATTGATTTCCTCTCCGTCAAACCTCACCTCCATGTGCAGCAGGTCGCCACTGATGGCGATGGTCTGACCGGCCTTGACGCTTTGGGAGAAGTTGGCGAAGACATTGGAGAGATGCCTGTAAGTCACTTCGTATTTGCCGTAGCGGATGGTCTGGTAGATGCCATGCTCCGCGTCCGACCCAATGGCAGAGACGGTTCCCGTTGCCACCGCCGACAGCAGGTAATGGTTCACTGAGAAGTCTATGCCGTGATGGAAGAATGTTTCTCCCGTCACGGGATTTTTCTGCTCTCCGTAACCCAAGGACATCTGCACGTCCTGCTTTATAGGCTCCTCAAACGGCATACAGTAGCCGCTCGATGAGCGCAGTATCATTTCTTCTGTATATCTCATATCACTGTATATTGGTTATCGTTTCATCCCTCTGCTTTGGGTCTCTGCTTCTTTCATGTTCTGCCCATGTGAAGACGTACCGCCTCTGTTAGGCAGAGTTTGCGCCACCTTAGAATTGTTCCCGATGATCATCGCTCCAAGCAGGGCACCCGCAATCTTGCTCATCCAACCAAAGCGTCCGAATACCATGAAGGCGGCAGCCACCAGTCCGACGATGCTCATACCCGACACGTTGCCCTTGCCGATATTGCCAAAGAGATTGCCTATCATGTCGCATCCTACGCCTCCGAACATATTCCTAAAGAAATCACTGATGCCGCTGAACTGGGTGTCCATCTTTCCGGCTACAGTGTTCACCGCATCAACGGCTTCACCAGCCTTGCCCGTCAGACGTTGCACATCGTTGGCGGTTTGTGCCACCGCTTCCGTGGCATTCTCGCCGATGACAGCATCACCTACGATGCGTGCCACGCTCTTGTCTGTGGTCAGCTTCTCCCATGTCACATAGCCTGCGGCACTACCCACTGCGGCCGTCTGCATAGCCTTGCCGGCTCCCATAAGGGTGCGTTGCGGGTGGAGTGCCGCACTGCCTAAGGTCTTTCCAGTTACTCCGATGACATGGCCAGTACCTCGTGCCGCCTTGCCACCATATTTCAATAATGAACTCCAAAATCCCATATCTTATCGTTTTTTAATCACGGTTTGACTTCGTCTTCTTCTGTCACGACTCGGCATAGCTCGAACAAGTTCGGCTCTGCTCTCGCTGCTCCATCAGTTTACGTTCTTGCCCACCTGCTTCCACCGCCTCTTGGCAGCCGCTGCTATCTCGGCTTTGTTCGCTTTGGTGGGTCTTGCCCCTTCGTCTATCTCCATCCAAACATCGCCCATGGTGGTGTATTTCACCGCCCTCGTCAGTCGCTTCAACTGCTTGTTCATCTTCTTCAGTTTGGGTCGGATGCCGAAGACTATCTCCACACGCTCCTTCTCGGTCATCTTGTTGCCCGACAGGCATACCGTGCGTATGTCATTAACTATCTCGATGCTGTTCATAATCAGCTCGCGGTATATCTTGTTGCGCTTGGCTGACAGGGCTACGGCAAGTCCGTTGGCAGGATGGGCATCCAACTGCGCCACCAATCCACCCATATTGTCCACCAACTGACCTATCTCGTGATAGAAACCATATATCTGTGCGGCATAGCTGACGATGGAACGGAAGGAGTCCAGATAGTTGTTGAACTCCCGCTGCAGGTCGGTAGTGGCTTCCACTTCCTCCTTGGTCCAGATATGGCCGGTGGATTGTAGCAGCATCACTTTCTCCTGATTCTTCAGTTCTTTCTCCGCCTTGTTGGTGTACATCAGAATCATCCCCGCAAGAGTCGGGTCGTTCTGCGCCCGCACTCCTGCAAAAGATGATATAAACATAAAAATGGCAATTGATATGAAATACTTCATGACTGATTCCTTTATCGTTAATCACTGATGGTCATACGTCCTGCTCTGCGCCATCTGCTAAGGGCTTGGGTGGCTATCTCTCCATTGCTTCGGTCTATCATCCCTGCCGTCACGCCGTTCCACACATCGGTCATGGTGTAATATCGTATAGACAGATAAAGACGATGCAGCTTCTTGCTGAAGGCACTCAGCTTGTCGTTCAGTGCCCACAGCGTCTTGCTCCTTTCCGCACCAGTCAGCATGTTCTCTTTGCCTCCTTTGGCGACTGCATCTTTCAGCAGTGTGAAGACGGACACCAATTCCGTGGCGGTCTCCATATACAGGTTGTTCATCGAGAGGGTGGCAACGATGCCTTGCGGATTATTGTTGATGGCCTTGCGCATCTTACACAAGGTGATGAATATCTTCACTCCATCGTCGTACAGATAGGTACAGGCTTTGAGGGAAGAGGCATAACCACTGGCGGTCTTCAGATAACTGTTGTACTTCTTCTCCCATTCGTGTATCTTGGTGAACTCTGCGGCGATGGTATTCTGCAACAGGGCAGTCTTGGTCTGACCTTTGATTTCCTTCTCTATCTCACCGTTGATGGCTTCGTTGCCCTCTGCTAATGCCATCCATTCCAAAGGGTTGGCAGTCACAATCTGTGCATGGGCTGACGGCACGCTCAGTACCAATGCCACGACAATGAACCAAATCTTATCTATTCGTAATCTCATATACGCCCTTTCTTCGTTTGTTCGTTTCTACTCTTGTTCGTATCACACTCACCACGTCATAGCTGTTGCTGATGCCGGTCATTTCCAGTTTCGGTGTCGTTCTATCCATCGACAACACGGTCACGCTTTTCAGTCCGCATAACTGTTGTATCAATGTCTGATGCTCGGCAAAGTCCACCACTCGGTACAACTCCATGTAGTTCACGCTCCGCTGAAACACTCCGTGCTCACAGATGAGTTGCTCGCTCCCGATATGGTAGCGGATACTCCTCAGATAGATGAATCGGTAGAGTAAACAGAGGGAGAACAGGAGGCTGAAGACAAGCAACAGGGTACTATATGCACAACCGGGCAATCCTCCGATTAGGAGCATTGCCACGCACAACAGCAACAGAGGCAGTTCGTTGATGAAAAACTGTCCGATGCTGGGGCACAAGGTGATGATGCTATTATCTTCTTGTCTCATACGCTTCTATGATATGTGTTCTTTTCTTCTTTTTCCCTTTGTTTCTCTGCCTTGCCGGCTGCGATAAACTCGGCATAGTCGAAGGTATCTGGTTCGCCCTTGGCAATCAGTTCTGCTGATTTCTTGTTGAGCAGCGCATCGTTCCAGTCCTTGTAGCAACCCAATGGATGATAGGCTTGCACATGCTCGTGACGGAAGCCCATCTCTGCTGCCACCTTCCTGAAGTTTGCAACAAACTGCCGCCCTGCATCGTCCTTGTCAAAACCCAAATAGTGCCGTGCGTTGGGAGTAACGGACAGAAGTCCTCGCATCTGTCCCTCGGTGGGTGTGCCGCCCGTAGATACATACACCATCTTTACAGGATTTATCTGATACTCTGCCATGGCATCGTAGGCACTCTCAAACCATACAATTTCGCTTGCTTTATCCAACGGCTCGCCCGTGAGGTTGGCAATCCACAGTCCTTCACTGCTGTTGCTTCCTTCTGCCTTGCCCTTGTAACCGCCGCTACCGTCCATCTTCGGTCGTCCTCGTTCCTCAAAGCCCACAGTCTTGTCGGGTGTCTTGGGCAGTACAAGCGGAAAGGCAAGGTTGGCAAAGGTAAGTCCATCCGTCCGATGCTTAGTAGCCAGACAGAAATGCCGATGAAAAGCATACTGCGTATAGAGGTCGATGCCTCGGAACTTAAAATAGGGATAAAACCTTTTCTGCGTTTCCCTGTCCTGCGGATTGAACTTGTGGATGTCGTAGTCATTCAGGTTGAATGGCTTTCCGTCCTTTCTTGGTTCTGTAATCTTCGATGGTCTGTCCTCTATGGGTTGGTTGAGCAGTCGGTTGCAGACGAGGTTGACGAGTCGGTCAGGAGACATTCCCACCTTGTTCTCTGAAAACATTTCTGGATGCTCCTTGATGAACGAAATGACATTATACACCTTCTGCTGCGGTGGTTGGAAGCAACATTTCCCATTCTGCGTGACAATGAACTTATCACCACGCACCCGTCTGCCCTCACTGTCAGTACGCACATACGACGGATAACGCAAGCCATCTCTCTTGTTCAGATGATACCCTGCGTCCACCAGTACTTCCTGTATGCTCAACCTGTCCAGAAAGTCATCGTATGTCAGTTCACTACTCATTATAAATTATAAATTGTAAATTATACATTGTTAATATCCTCTCCTTATCTCCGTGGCAACATGATTTGCTTCTGCCTCAAAGTACCTTGCCGCAATCTCCTGTGGCGAATCCACTCCCGGTTTGAAGTAAGGACGTGGACCGCCATGATGCTCTGCATAGAACTCCGGGGCTGGATGGTGATGATGGTGGCTTATGTCATGCGCCACCTCTGCTGTAACGACTGCTCCTGCCGTCAGAGCCGCCAATATCTTCGTGCCCAGTCCGGCGTTGGTTTCGGGGCGTGTCTTCATATCCACTTCACTGAAAACCTTGGAGAAGAGTTTCATGCGATGGTAGTCATCCACCGCCAAGAACTTGTCGTAGTCCTTCTGCTTGATTTCGTGCGTGATGGCTTCTCCATTGATAATGGCGGTCATGCGATACTTATCTTCGCCTTTCTTATCTCCCTCCATCGGAGGCACTTTCTCCACCATGATGTCACCGACTTTCACTTCACGCCCATGCGCTCCCTCACGATACCAACCCTTGTTCTCATTAATCAAGGCAAGGTCTTCACCTCTCACCATGGCATCGCCTTGCAACACGTCACGTCTGACAGTCTCGTCCTCTTCCAACGGAAGCAACCGTTCCTCGTCTTGTTGCTGACGCTGCTGCAACTCCTGTTCAAGTTCGGGATGCAGATGCAGGTCGATGCGCTCCTTGCTATTCAGTGTGTCCATCAGGATTTTGTCAGCAAAGTCGTCCTTGATGATGCCATTCAGCAGTTCCAAGCGTTGAACGACGGGCACTTCCTTGATGGAGTTGGAGGTGAGTTTCTTCAGTTCCTCATCTGTCAGGTCATACACCATGTCGGCATTGACGCTGTTCGACTGAATGGTCAGCGTCTTCGCATTCTCATCAATGATGATGCCATGCGATGCCAGACACTCCTGCCACTTCTCATTGGTGAAATAGACAGGCGAGGTAATCAGTTCCTTATAAGGCTTGGCTGGCTCCGTGCTTCTCGTGCGGCTGATGGAAGGCATTATGATTCCCTCCAAATCTTTCAGCACATCCTGTTGCTGAGGGCTATAACTCTGTTGCTGTCCCTTATAATAGAACCCATAACCGCCGCTCTGCAATTCGCCAGGCTTCATTCTGCCGTCCCAACGTTCAGGCACAATCGGGGCTTCGGGGAAGAACAATCGTCCTCCAACTCTGCGAAGATGGAATCCCTCCTGACTGCGTGGTGTCCAACCTAAAAAGGGTGGTGGCATATCGATGCGCCCCATCCGTCCATACTCGCCGATACCAACACGATAGCCGTGCAGCCCCATAGCTACACGACCGTTGGCATTGCGTGCATGAACGAAGTTCTTGGGCATATAGAAGTCGTTGCCCACAATGCCCGTAAAGGTATTGTAGGCTAACTTGTTGGCATGATTCGTACCCCAGTCGGTCAGAGCCAACATCTGCTTCTCGGTGATGTTATAGGTAAGCAGCGGACTGTCATGCCCTTGCACCACAAGCTGATAGCCGCTGCCATTACTCACCACATGAGCCTGCATACCATTGCGCATGAGCAAGTCACGCATCTCTGGTTGCAGGTCCATCTGTTGGGGATTCGTATTCTTTCTTATCGCCATACTTATTCTTCACTCTTCATTCTTCACTCTTCATTTATCATGCTTCACCGTTCTCTATTGCCTTCTCCAGTTCCTCATCTTTGTGATGGACAAACTGCTCCGCACTCTCTTCACAAATGCAGAGTCCGTTGTTCAGACAATAGCTCTCATATTCTTCCTGCCATTCAGCAGAATGATGGTTGACATACTCCAACCAACCGTACTCGCCGCTCTGTATCTTCTCGACGAGCACATCCTCTGGATAATATTTATTTGATGCCATATACTTATTATATTATGTGTAGATTATTTGTGCATGGAAAAAGAGGCGCGGTTGCGCTCTCCATTCTTCTTCTGCTCATTCCAAAGTTCTTCCGTGTATTCCTCTTCAGGCACATAGTCAAGATTACCGTCATCGCCCATTACCCAACAGCCATAGCACCCGAAGGTGTATTTGTCCCACTCTCGCTTGGTGTTCTCCTTCCACTTCTGACTGTCGCCTTGATTAATCCTTATGCCGGTCTTATCGTTCAGGTCAATACCCACCGTCACCTGTTCGTCCTCCATGATGAGCGTGAGCGGCTCACCCTTCTGCATCACGGTCAGTTCTGCCGAACTCAGTTTCAGTTCATCCTTCAGCACCTCCAAGTTGCGCCCGATGACAGGCGTAGGTACCGACATCACCTGATTGGTCTCCGTGTCAATCTGCACGAAAGCCTTGCTGCTCCTGCCATCAGCATCCTTAACATCGGCAAGGATAGCCTTTCCAGCCAGCAAGTCCTCCTGCTGTTCCTGAGTAAAAGCCTCCAATGGTGATTTCTCCAACTGCGGATAGAAGACCACATCCACCTTGCCGTCCTCCATACGGACCAACGCAAATCGGGTGCGGCTCTTCAATGTCTCGCCCTCATCATTATTCACCTGAATGGGCAGCAACGGTGAACGTCGTCCCTGACCAATATCTTCCAACGCCCACATGGGCAGGTCTTCAATCTTCTCTTGTGTGAGACCAAAACGAGCCAGTGTCTGATAAGGCACCTCGCTCTCTTCAAATCGTACTTGCTTCATACTTTAACTTTGAATTTGAAATTAAACTCATGCAAAGTTATATACCTATTCAGAGACAAGCAGAATTGCATAAGATAATGCGTGTTATTTTTGACGATTATTATTATTTGAGTTTGATTTCTGCTCAAAAATCAAACTCGATTGCTATATTATGTTACAATCTTCTTGTCTTCCCTTTGTTCTTTATGCCAGTCAAAGAATTGCTTGTTACTTTTGCACCATGAAACGATTTCTACTCATCACAATAGCAGCAATATTCTGTTCATCAGCAACAGTATGCGCTCAGTTCAATACCGTCACACAGACTAAGGTACACCGCAAGGCTGTGCCAAAAACGACGCAGTCCGCAACATCCGAACAACTGCCTCCGTGCTCGCCGCATCAGCGGCGAGACTCTCTTGCCTTTGCCCCATTACAAACCCAAACGGAGCAGACCGACCGCCACACGGCACTTGTCAGTCCACTCCGTCATATCTCTGTCACCAGCCCTTTCGGCTACCGCAGAGACCCATTTACAAAAAGAAAAGCCCTACACAACGGGCTTGATTTGAAGGCAAATTACGAACCCACATACGCCATGATGCACGGCGAGGTCATCAAGGTAGGCAAGGACAAACGTTCAGGCCTCTATGTCACCCTCCGTCACGGCGACTTCACCGTCAGCTATTGCCACCTCTCCCAAACTCTCGTCACCAAAGGCACCCACGTCCGTCCCGGCATCATCATCGCGCTGACAGGCAACAGTGGTCGCAGTACTGGTCCCCACCTGCACCTCACACTCAAAGACACAAAAAAAGGACGAGCCATCGACCCGTCCATTCTTCTCAATCTTATCAAGCATCCACTCTAATAGAACGCCTTGTCTTTTGTCGTTCACATCACCCCTTCCGCATTGCAATAATGTCTTAAATATCTAATCCTCAACAATTTCTATTCTTGAAAAACAAGTGTTTTATTCACGAATATAATATGATTTCGTGAAAGATGTCATAAGATGATACTAATATCTATGCTATTTGTCAATAAAGAACCCGTTTCTATGCAGATATTCTGAAACGGTTAGTGTTCCAATCCCTATCTGCTCACACAACAAAGGAAGTTTCTTGAACAACTTACCGTCATTCTGCTGCCTTGTTTCCTCCGTCATTACTTGCATCTCTTCCAGATGGATAGCGTCCGAGTGTCGTACATTCAGTGCATAAATGATAATCTTAGCATCACCTGTTTTAAGGTATTCTTCCTTTTGCTCTATGTATTCTTCTTCAGTCAGTTCCTGCTTCTTCAGTCTTACACAGAAATTGTTGTCTATCATGTTGCTGAATCTCTCTGGGGCACATGGAAATAGATCCTTTGTCGGAATGACCAATTTCTTGTCTTTGAGGAAAGGCATCTTTTCAACTGCAATTCCTTTGGAGGTGCGTTTTGATTCATCCAGAATCACATCAAGTAGCATCAAATCCTTGCGGGAGAACGCCTCTTCCAGGAATGAGTACAACTGTCCGTCCTTATCCAAGGGAAGATAATTCTTGGCAATCATCACCAATGAGCATGTATCAACAACTATCGCCATAACTCCCTCTCAAAATTTGCTGGTTTGACATTGAGTCTCGAACAGAAAGTGGTCTCGTTGACCACTCCATTGAAATAGGCATATTGCATGGTTTTCAAGAATAGCGGAGAAATGATGGGCTTTGGTGTTCGCCCGCCTCTCTTCTCAGAGTTTTTCAACTTTTCCTGTTCCTCTCTTCTTCTGTATTCCTCTGCCAATTCACTCTTGACATTGCTGTAGCTCGAATAGCTGATTTTCCTGTCGATATACATCCTTGTATATAAGGCAAGACGGCTAATGTGCGTCCGTGCACTGATAGCCTTGAAGAGGTCAATGCAGTAGTCGTTACGGGAATCTACACATGCTATGTTAGCAAGTGTTTCTGCTTCTTGTCCCATAATGAACTGATATGCAAAATCATTGCACCATCTTTCGACATCACTGTATGAAGTCTGTGCCGAGATGTCCATCATGTCCACCGACTCCACTTCTTCAATCCCCAATAGACAATGCCCCAATTCATGCGCCAGAGTGAATATTTCTCGCTTGTAATGCTTATGATGCTTAAGCACTATCACATTGGGCTTAAGGTAAAAACCGTCAATGTTGGTTTTCTCTTTCTTGTTCCATGTCTCTATGTATTCAAAGACAAAAATGCCATGATCGGCGATTTTTTCTATCATCTTCACAAGAAACTGCCTATGATTGACAGTTTCCCCGGGATAAAAAAAATCTCTTGCACGTACGGCTACTGTCTTAGGGTCATCTTGTAGGGTGTAGTGTTCTATGTCAAACTTCACATCCAGTTGCGACAGTTTGTTGTATGCATCCAAAGCGTTTTTCAGACTCTCGAATCGGTTTACAGTACGGATCGACTCCAAGTTCAGCTCTGTTCCGAATGAGGTCTTGCGGAAGAAGATACTGCTGCTTGCATTGGTTGACAACTTAGAATAGTCTTGAAAGAAACTGACTTCTTTGTCGAATATCTCACCTATACGCTTCAACACCCCCAAATCAATAGAATCTCCACTGATGTCTGCGGCTCCTGTTATCCGTTTCCTGCCTTTGTTCAGAAGAGACAACAAGTCATCCACCGACATCTTGTATAATGCCAGCAGGTATTCTAAACGTTTCTTGTTAATCTCTACTTTCATATCAGCCTCGATTGAACTATTGTTGTTTTGATGCAAATGCTTAGGCACAATTTTGCGTTGCAAAATTACACATTTTCACTTAAATGGGCGAATTTTCATGCTGAATATCACTGGAATTTATGTTTATTTTGCTAAATCGCTACATTTCGCCACCAAAAAGACACAAAAATAGGACGAATCATCGACCCGTCCTTTTGTTTTTAGCCTTTTTCGTTCTAACCACAGCCTGCAATGTTATTCATCAACTGGTTCATCACTCGCATGTCTCATTTCGTAAACTGTCCATAAGGCTAACACACATTCAATGGCTATCACGGTAATGGCCGCAGTCATGCCCCACCAGTGGGCAATAAGCATAAAGATGCCAGCCTCAATGCACAACGCAAAGAGGATGGTAACAATAAGTGATAATATTCTATTCATTCTACGGTAACTGATTTAGCAAGGTTTCTTGGCTGGTCAACATTCCTATCCTTGTTGATGGCGATGTAATAGGCCAGCAACTGCAATGGGACGGAAACAACGAGAGGTGTAAGGCATTCGGGTACGTCGGGCACTTCAAGGCAATGGTCGGCGATGTCCTTCATTGCGTCATTGCCCTTGGTAATGATGGCGACAACCGTACCGCCACGCGCCTTCACCTGCCTTACATTACTGATTATCTTGTCATACAGCGAGTCCGTTGGAGCAATGACCACCGTGGGCATCTCGCTATCTACAAGTGCAATCGGTCCATGCTTCATTTCCGCAGCAGGATAACCCTCCGCATGGATATAGGATATTTCTTTCAGCTTCAACGCACCTTCAAGGGCGGTGGGGTAGTTGTACCCACGACCGAGATAAAGGAAGTTGCGGGCATAGGTGTATATCTTCGACAAGTTCTTGATTTTGTCAGCAAGTCCCAACACATCTTTTATATACCTTAATTCCGCAACACTATTATAAATATAACTTTTTAAGTACCTGAGCAACAAAAAGTTGCTCAGGATTTTGTCATGTCAGATTTTTCACCTATCTTAGTGTTGCAAATCAAAATATGTATCAAACCC